>Ga0206106_100115_pt1 | contig 148497 bp, 134 predicted proteins | sample 1B1ome_FD_148677 | JGI IMG/M metagenome (GOLD analysis project Ga0206106, IMG submission 148677) | Enriched microbial communities from leaf-cutter ant dump, University of Wisconsin, Madison, United States - 1B110A | ecosystem: Environmental > Terrestrial > Nest > Insects nest > Nest dump...
AGGTCGTGCAGGAATTGAGAGCAACGGCATTGCTACTTTCTCTATGGATCATTTGTCACAGGGTATGTACATCCTGAAATTCCAGGATGACAGCACTACGCAAACCATCAGGGTGAATAAAAAATAAATTCTGTGCAACCGGGTCATTTTATCCGGTAGTAACAGCAACAACAAGGCCGCCGCCCTCCATCATCCGGAGGGCGGCGGCCTTTTATGGTACGGAAAAAAGTGTTTTTGCCGTAAATTAAAAATCAACTATTTTTACGGAATGCTGAAAAAGATTATCTCTGTTAAACATCATTCCGGAACCTTGAGTTTCAGTTTGCTGTTGTTGCGCCTGATGGCAGGTATTGGTATGTTGACCCATGGTTACCCCAAGCTGCAGAAGCTGCTTGCCGGTGATATGTCGTTTGGCGATCCGCTTGGTGTCGGCGAGGAAATGTCGTTGATATTGGCGGTATTTGCAGAATTTTTGTGTTCCCTGCTGGTGGTTTTCGGTTTGTTTACAAGGCTTGCTGTTATTCCACTGATGGTGACTATGTCGGTAGTTGTATTTATTGTACATAGTGGCGATGGTTTTGGAAAGCAGGAGAAAGCCTTAATGTACCTGGTGATGTTTTTAGTGCTGTTAGTTGCCGGCAGTGGAAAATTTTCTATTGATAAGCTGATGTCAAAGAAATAAGCGAGAGGCTTCTGCGCGGTCTATACCGATACCACCTCCACCTTACTCTTCCCGTTTTGAAGCTTGCTTACCCTGATTTGTACCGGTATGCGCTCGGTCATTTCCTGGACATGAGAAATAACGCCCACCTTTCTGCCCTGGTTATGCAAGCGCTCTAAAGCATCCATGGCAATATGCAGCGTGGCGGGATCCAGCGAACCGAAACCTTCGTCAATAAATAAAGATTCCACCTGCATACGGTTGGAAGAAAGGGAGGCCAGTCCTAATGCCAGCGCTAAGGACACTAAAAAGGACTCGCCGCCTGAAAGGGAAAAAACGGTGCGTAGCTCATCGCCCATATCCTGATCCACTACCTGTAATCCTAAGGAATGGGGAATGCGCTCCAAAATATAACGCTTGCTGAGCGCTTCCAAATGCAGATTGGCATAGCTGAGCAATACATCCAAAGTGTATTCCTGCGCAATTTGCCGGAATTTTTTACCATCGGCAGAGCCGATCACCTCGTTCAGTTTTGCCCAGCGCTCTACGGCTAAGGATTGTTTTTCTATCTCCTGCAACAGCACACCGATTTTCCACCTGTTTTTTTCATTTTCCTTTATCCGGAATTCCGCACCATGCAGCGTTTTTGTGTTTTGTTCCAATGATGTTTGCAGCTCCTCTTGTAATTCCCGGAGTTGTTCAATAGTCTGTTCGGAAAGTTGTTGTTTCAAATGTTGTGCAAGCGCTTTCTCCCGTTCCTTAAAGACGGAAGCGGCTTGCAGCAATGCATGGTCAATACTACGCAGGCTGTTCCTTTCCTTTTCAATCCAGTCGGCGGCAGGAGCTAACAAGGCGGTTAGCGCTTCTATAGTCAGCGTAGTATTATGTTGCAGGTTGTAATCCTGCAGCCATTTGCTGAGTTGTTCGCCGGATGCCTTTATTTGTTGTTCTAAAGCTGTTTTGTCTTTCTCTAATTGTTTTTGTTGTGCATTGTTTTCCGCCATGTTAACCTGCAACTGCTCTGCAGACTTCCTGGTGTTTTCCAACGCTTGTCTTGCTGCGGCAAGCTTGTTTTTCAAGGTTGTTTCCACTTCGGCTGCGGAGGCGCCCTGGAATAAAGCCTTCCGGCTATCAGATAATTGCTTTTCGCGTTCCCGGAGTGCAGCTACATGCGCTGCTTTTTGTTGTACTGTTTTTTTATTTTCCTCCGATTGTTCCTGTTTGTTTTTTTCTTTTTCGATAAGGGTATTTTGTTCACCGGTCATTTGTTCCAGCTCGGCTATAGTGGATGTCCATTGTGTGGCAAAATCGGTGATACTTTTTGCAAATACTTCCGGTTGGCTTTGCCAGTTCTGAAACCATGTAGGAGCAGAAAAATATTTCCCTGCATCCTGCTTAATATGCTCTAATTCGTTTTGCGCTGTCTTTTGTCCTTCGGTATCATTGCTTTGTTGATCCAGCAGGGATTGCAAGTTTCTTCCGGTATCTTTAATGCGGTTTTCCGTTTGGTTCAGTTGCTCCTTCAGCGCTGTAAGCTGTGTTTTATATTTTTCGAACTGCTCTTTTTTTCGGTTATGCCATTGAATTTGCTCCTGCAATTCCTGCTGCTGATTTTTATGCTGCAATAATTGCTGCTGCAACCAGTCGGCAGTGGCATCCGGGTGTATGCCTTTACAGTACGTGTATATTTGAAACTGCTGCCATTGTTGTGCAGCTTTCGGAATTGTTTTCTCCTGGTCAGCGATATATTGCTCCGCTGTGGAAATACTTTTTTCAAGACCGGCGCAAATCTGCTCTATACTGCTTTGTGCTTTAAGCTGCTTATGGTATGCCGCATCTGCATTGACATAATCTGCTTCTAATTCCGGGAGCAATTGGTTCATCGCAGGATGTTGCAGCGCATAAGGATGTGCCAGGCTGCCACAAACCGGGCAGGGCGTTTCAGACTCTAATTGCTGACGAAGCTGCTCCACGCTTTCTGCGGCAATTAATTTTGCTTTGTCTAATGATCGTTGCGCTGCATCTTTTTCAATTTTGTTTTTCTCCAACAGCTTTTCTGTTGCCTGTAGCTTTTCCTTTTGGATGGCTAATTCCTTTTTGTCTTGCGCTGCACTCCATTGATGTTTTTCCAGTTCCTTTAGTGCATGATCGTATAATTTCCAATGCGCTGTTGCGGAAATGATATCTTCCACCGCCGCATCGGCAGCCGATTTTTCTGCTTCCGTTTTTTGTATGGAAATACCGGTTAAGTCCGCCTGTACTTGTGCATACTCATTTTGAATATGCTCCATATCGCGTTGTATATTTTCCTTTTCTTTTTCCAAATGCAGTAACTGCTGCTGATGCTCCGTCTTTTTCAGCCCGGCTTTGTGCATACGCAAGCTGTATTCTTCCGTTTTTTTCAATAATACTGCTGCATCACTAAGCTTGGATAAGATGAGACTTTCCTTTTCTGCAATCGGCCGGCGTGCTTCCTGTTCCTTTTTCCACAAATTAAGTCCGGAGATTTTTTGAATTAAATTTTGCGATTGTTTTTGAATCTCCGACAGCTCTTTAGCCAGTTGTTCCTGGCGTTCCGTTGCTTCCTTTTGTGCTGTTTCGGCTTCCTTTATCTGACGGCCTTGTTCATGGAGCTGGATGTCTAAAGATTTGGCCGCATCCAATAGCGGAAGGGCATGAGCTTCTTCCTGCTCAGCTTCCTTCAGGCAGTTATTGGCTTTTTCGATCTCCGCATCGTATGATGCTTTTTGCTGCATTACATCCGATAAAATTACTTGTAATGTTGCCGTTTCTTTTTCTTTTGAATGTAGCTGCTCTTGTGCATCCTGTAGCTTATGCATAACCGGCCTTGCCGCTTGTACCTGGTCTATCTGTTCCAGGTAATGTACTCTTTCCGATACCGCCTCTTTTTGTTGCTGAGTCTGTAGGTGTTCTTGTTGAGCGGTATGTAGTGCTTCCTGTAATTTCGCATGTTGTTCCTGCCAGGTGATGGCTTTATTAATGCCGGCTAACTGTTGTTCTTTGTCTTTTTTCAGAACCAATAAATCTGCTATTTGTTTTTCTAAAGCATCCAGCTCTGTTTGGTTGAGCGTGGAAATGCCTTCCCGCTTCAGGCTCATGTCCCGGAGCTGTTGCTGTTGCTCCCGGTGATTTTCAAAAATACGTTTTGAAATTTGTGAGAATACAGCCGTGCCGGTAAGCTTTTCCAACAGGGACGCTTTTTCATCTTTACCGGCTTTCAGGAAGGCAGTAAAATCGCCCTGTGCCAGCAATACCGATCGGGTAAACTGTTCAAAATTCAATCCGACCAATCGTTCTGTTGTTTCGAGCAGGGTCGTTTTCTTTCCGGGAATATCCTGATGGGGAATAGTACTGATATTTTTCAGGCTCATCTCGGACGACTGTAGATTGCCATCGGCTTTATTCCGGGCTCTTCTTACGCTCCACCTGGCGCGATAATGCTGCCCGTCCACTGCTTCAAAGTCCACTTCTGCAAAGCCCTCGGAGCTGCCGTCTCTCAACATGCCACGTACATCATCCTGCTTGATGGCGCTGCCTTTCACATCCGTAATATCTATTCCGCTTTCTGCCAAACGGTATCTTGGAGATTTATGATATAAAGCGAGACACAGTGCATCTAACAGGGTGGACTTGCCTGCTCCGGTAGGGCCGGTTATGGCAAAGATGCCGGCATTTTTCAAAGGCTCTTTACAAAAGTCTATAGCGGTATTGCCTTCTAATGAGGCTAAGTTTTTAATGCGAATGGCTAATATCTTCATGCTTCCGTTTCGTTTACTTCCCGCTCCGCCTGTTGAAATAATGGGATCAGTTCATCGGGTAGGGAATGGTTGTATTTATTACGATATGCCTGTTGAAGCAGGTCCAAAGGCCGGATTTTAGCAAGCTGCTCCGGATCGGCGGCAATGTCTTTCTGTGGTGTTGCTGTTGTTGTTTTATAGCGTACATCAATCCGCGCTAAGCGGTAATTCTTTCCGGCAAGCGCTGTGGAAATCTTATGTCGGAGTCCTGGTTCGGGGCCTTCGGCAAGTATGCACACTTCGAGATAAGGCGCTGTGTTGGCGACTCCTTCAAAGGGTTGCAACTGGGCTAATGAAAGCAGGACTTCATTCAGCGGGCTATGCACGCATGGCACACGCAACAAGGGTACGGATACCGGGATTTCAATGGTGTCCAACCGGCTGATCTTTTCTTGTTCTAATTCAAAAACAATGACCTGGTGCTTGTAATTTCTTTCAGAAAAAGACATCGGCAGCGGACTTCCGCTATAGCGGATATGCGCCTTTCCGCCTACTTTTTGTGCTTTATGAATATGCCCCAGCGCTACATAGATGATGCTGTCGTGAAACGCCGATGCTGAAATACATTCCACACCGCCCATGATCAGTCGTTCCATTTTGTCCGTATCGCTGATGGTAGCCTGCCCGGCATGTAAATGCCCCATAGCAATGATACTCTGACCGCTTTGTCTTTTGGATGCCGCATATTCCAACGCGGCTTTATAAAATGCCGCAACGCCTTCCGCATAAGGATTGTCGCTGTCGGGAACAGCAGGGTAGTCGCCGGTACGCAGAAAAGGTGCGGCAATGCACCATGCCTGTACAGCGCCGTTTTTATCTTTAAGTGGCAGCGTTATTGTACTGAAATCAATGGCGCCTTGTTCGTCTTTTTCTATAAGGCCAATGATATGGATATGGGAAGATTCCAAAAGTGGTTTCGGCGATTCCAAACGGGAAGGGGAATCATGGTTGCCTGCTGTTATGACAATCTGTAATTCAGGATTGATCTTCACCGCCTGATTCAGGAAGGTGTAGAATAATCGGACAGACACTGCTGAAGGATTGGTCAGATCAAATACGTCTCCGCTGATGAGCAGTACATCAATTTGTTCGCTGCTCAATGTTGCAGTGAGCCAGTTTAAAAACTGCTGATGTTCATAGTTGCGGTCGTATTCATGGAAAAGCTGACCTATATGCCAGTCGGCGGTATGTAGAATTTTCATAAAAATTGACGATAACAATGTATTTGCTACAGTTTATACGGCTGTATGCTTTACGGTTGAAGCGCCAATTTAATCTTTTCTGCTAAAATGAGCAGGGTGTTTTTTCTGAACGTGTATTTCAAGTCAAATTTTCGCCGGTCGGTGAGGACACCAACCGGGGCGGCCGCCGTGGTCGGTGCCCTCATCGACCACATCACATACTCACCGGTTATTTCCTCAATATATTGCTAATGGTTTCCAGGTAGTTCCTGGAAACAGGGATGATGGTGTCTTTTACGACTAAGTTTTTAATATTGAATTTGTCGATTTTGTTTTTATTGACCACAAAAGCCCGGTGTACCTGGATAAAAATATTTTTGGGAAGCTCTTCCATGAGCTGTTTGATCGTAGAACGGGTTTTATATATTTTCCGGCCGGTATGAAACAGCAGATAGTTGCCCTCTGATTCAATATAGCTGATTTGGTCGAGCGGAAGCTCTACATTATAATCGCCGTCTTTTACCAAAATATGCGGTTTGTGTTTTGCTGTATGAGCCGAGTGCCGGACAGCGATTTCAACTGATGTCAGTAAATCAACATTTTTAAATGGCTTGGTCAGGTAGGAGTAAGGAGCAGTAGCGACTGCCCTGTTTATAATTTCCGGATTTTCGTAGGCAGTAAGATAAATAAACGGAACAGTATATTTATCTTTAATATAGCTGCCTAAGCTGATGCCGTCCTGTTCGTCTTCACCGAGATTGATATCAAGAATGATCAGTGTTACCGCTTCTTTTTTCAGTATTTCGAGCGCTTCCTTAGCATTTTTGGCTTCCAGGACATGATACCCGTTTTCCGAAAGTATTTTTTTAGACAATCGCCTGTTCAGAAAATCGTCTTCTACCAATAAGATTGTTTTTTCTTCCATAAATTATTGTTTCAGCGCTTATGCAAGCTTCCTGTGACGCATTTTGTCCGGTTACTTTTCGAAGTGCTGTTTAAAATAAATTGTAAGTTCAAATCCGTTATTGCTTTTGGTTTCCGTTGTGCCGTCCAACTGGTCAATCAGCCCTTTGATGATTTCCTGCCCTAATCCTTTTTCGCTGGTTGCATTAAAATCAAAGCCGCTTCCGTTATCAGAGTAATACAGCTTGTATTTAGTCTCCACTTTGGTGATGGATATGTTGATGATGCCGATACTCCGTTTTTTAAAAGCGTGTTTCATGCTGTTGCTTACCAACTCCACTATGATCAATCCCAGAGGCAATGCCTTTTCGATGGATATGGTAGCTACCTCGCATGTTATATTAAGGCTGATTTGCTTTTTATGATTGTCGTACGATTCCTTTACGAGTTCTGACAGTTCGGTAACATAACGGCTCAGATCTACCGTGTTGACATCTTCAGTAGTTTGCAGTTTTTTGTGGAGCAATGCCATGGAACGGATACGATTTTGATTCCCTCTGATCAGCTCGTCAATATTATTGAAGTCAACCGATTCCTTTTGTATTTCCAGAATGCTGATGACATGTTGCAGGTTGTTTTTTACGCGATGCTGCAATTCGGATAGCAGCACCTGTTTTTGTTCTAATGTTTTCATCAGTTCTTCTACCTGTCTGCTGATTACTTTATTCTGAATCTTTATTTTCCGGTTTTTACGAAGAATTAATACCGTAGCAATGGTAATAATAACGAGCAACCCGATGATTAAAATCAGTTGCAGGTTTTTGCTGTTTAATGCCGCTTCCTTTTTATCATTTTCATATTGTTCGGTTATTTTCTTTATCTCGGCAGTTTCTTTTTTAAGAAGATCATTTACATAAGCATTATGATATTTCTGCAGGTAGAAGTATGCAGAATCCGTATTGCCCATAGCATTAAATAGCTGATGCCTTATATTCCATATATGGTAAACTTCAGGTGATGCATGTGCTTTTACAATCCATAGTGCGGAGTCGTTGTACAGGAGCGCTTTGTCAGGTTCTTTATAGTACAGATAGATGGCGGAAGCATTGTTATACATGCTTGCCGCACCTTCGTAATCTTTTTTATTCAAAAATGCATTTGCGGCAAGCAGTGCATATTTTGCTGCCTTATGATAATCCTTTTTAGTTAAAAGGTTGCCAAGTAATAAGCAGCCGTCAATGTATTCCCTCTGATTGTCGTACCGCTTTGCATAATCCAGCCCCTGGTAGGCATAATGTATAGCGCTATCGGTTGCTCTTTTGAAGCGATAATAGGAAGACAGGCGTATGCAGTAAACGGCATATACATGTTCCAATTGATATTCCCGGTATAATTGGAAGGCTTTGTCTAAGTAATGTTTACAGAGATTCAACTCATCGGAGTGCTCATACATTGTAGCAGCCATAAGACAGGCTTGGTATTCTTTTTCCGGCAGGCCATATTCTTTTGCCTTGTTCATAACATCAAGGCCAATTTTTAGCGCCTTGTGAGGGGAGTGATCACGGGCGTATAAATAAGCCTTGTTGAGCAACAGGTGGAGTATTGCCTCCGTGTATTTTTTTTCAGGATCGTTTTTAAGCAGATAATTATACAGGCTGTCTGTTTTTTTTTCACCCTCCCGGAAGTTGCAATAAAATATCAGGCTGTCAATTTTTTTTATTTCATTTCTTACAATAGTATCCTGAGCCATTATCACATGGCTCCAAAGCATCAGGAATAATAAAGCGCCCCATTTCATCGAAGCAAATGTACTAAACAGATGTGCGTATAAATTCCCTTCTATCCCGGATTTATGCATAATATCCCATTTTTTATATGTTCATTCAACCTTACTATATTATTGCAGTATAAAAGTCAAAATTGATATTCCGGTTCGAAAAATTATTCCATAAAATCAATATATTTCAATGAAAAAAAATCTATTCCGATCAGGGTTGATAGGATTGTTGGTGTTAAGTTTCCTGTCTGAATCTCTTGCAGCAACCCGGTATGTGGACATTTCTGCTACAGGCGCCAACAACGGTACTAATTGGACAAACGCCTATACCAGCTTAGAAGATGCCGTTGCAGATGCACATAACAATCTTGCTATTGATACGATATTAGTAGCGCAGGGCACTTACTTTCCCGAAACGGTTGCAGGAACAGGAGGGGATTTGAGGGACCGTACGTTTTTATTTACCCGCGACGGCCTGGCGGTATTAGGCGGGTATCCTTCCGGCGGGGGGGCAAGGGATATTGAGAATAATGTTACCCTGCTTAACGGCGATTTAGGCGTCATTGACGATAATGCCGATAATGCCCTTCATATAGTGGTTGCAGTAGGAACAATTACACAGGCCATAGATTCTACTTTAGTCATAGACGGTTTCACATTTGTCAACGGCAATGCTGATATATCTTCCGGTAATACCATAAACGGTATGAATGCGGCAAGGAGCAACGGCGCTGCAATTTATACCTATTATTCCGGTATAACGATATCGAATTGTACGTTTAAAGATAATGATGCCGTATATGGAGGGGCGATATCTGCCCAGGAATCTACTGCAATAATTTCTGACTGTACTTTTAAAAATAACAGTGGTTCCATAAATGGCGGTGCAATTGATAATGTAAGTTCCGGTTTGAAAATTAACAATGTTGTTTTTACAGATAACACAGCAGGTAATGGCGGGGCTATTGCATTCCATAGCGCTACAACACCCTCTGTTCGCAATACCGTATTTGCCGGAAACACCTCGACAGCATGGGGCGGGGCGGTTTATAGTAATATCTCCTCCCCTGAATTTGCCAATTGCCTGTTTTATGGTAATACTGCACCTACAGGTGCTGCGCTTGCTAATTATCTGAATGCTGCTCCCGTATTGATTAATACCACCATTGCGGGGAATAACGGAGGTTTTGCCGGAGCTATGTATAATTCTACCAATGTAGAAGTGATGTTGACGAACTGTATTGTGTATGGCAATAATTCCGGTATTCTCAATGATGCTACCAGTGCTTATTCGCATTTCTACAGCTTAGTTCAGGATGATGCCTCTACGGAATTCGGCAACCTGAACGGCTTTACAACAGATCCGCTATTTGTAAATGCACCTTCATTTTTAACGGCTCCGTTTTCATCCGGAGCGGATTATCATTTGCAAAATTCAAGTCCTTGTATTAATGCAGGAGATAACAGCGGTATCCCGGCAGATGTATTATATGACCTGGACGGAAATGACCGTATTACTGAAAATACCGTAGATATGGGCGCTTATGAAAAAATAGTCGGGACTACCTGTAATTTGGAAATTGCCATTAATCCAACCGATATTGCCTGCTTTGATGCTGCCACGGGAGTGATTGAAGTTGCGGTAACAGGAGGCACTGCTCCTTATCAATATGCCATAAACGACCAGCCGCTCGGCGGGAATAATATTTTTGAAGACCTGGCTGCTGGCACTTATCTGATAGTTGTTGCGGATAATGCAGGCTGTGCAAACGAATTAGAGGTTACGCTCACGCAACCCGCATCGGCATTGCAACCTACAGCAACGATAACGCAGCCGGCCTGTTTTGGTGCCGCTACGGGAGTGATTGAAGTTATGGTAACAGGAGGCACTGCTCCTTATCAATATGCCATAAACGACCAGCCGCTCGGCGGGAATAATGTTTTTGAAGATCTGGCTGCCGGCACTTATCTGATAGTCGTTGCGGATAATGCAGGCTGTGCAAATGAATTAGAGGTTACGCTCACGCAACCCGCATCGGCATTGCAATCTACAGCAACGATAACGCAGCCGGCCTGCTTGGGTGCAACGGACGGCGCTATTGCCGTAAGCGTTTCCGGCGGTACGGCACCCTATACTTATTTGTGGAGTAATGAAGCAACAGTACCGGAGGTCAGCAATCTCGCTACAGGCACTTATACCTTAATCACTACGGATGAAAACGGCTGTCAGTTGTATGATACGTTCCATATAGAACATTCCGGCGATTCCCTTTTTATTGATCTCGGCCCTGACAGAACCTTATGTGCGCAACAGGCTGCGGTATTAAGCGTGGATATGGAAGCGGAAGATGCATCCTATTCCTGGACTGCTGACAATGGCTTTACAAGCGATGCTGCACAGGTAACGGTGTCGGATCCGGGAACATACACCCTTACGGTTACTACTCCGGAAGGATGTACCGCCACAGACCATATCGTTATTGCGATTTCCGATGAAACCGTCAGTTCGGATTTTATAGTAGCCTCGCAAGGCTTCCTGGACAGTGTAATCACCTTGGTCAATATTACGGATCCCCAGCCGGACAGCGTACAATGGCTCCTGCCTCCTTCCTGTACTGTTATCAGCCGGCAGACTTCCTATGCAGAAATTTCTTTCGCAGATACCGGTATTTACGAGGTAGGCATGCGGGCTTATATGGGGGAATGTTATGAAGATAAAATCTCACAGGTGATTATAGTAGAAGCTTCTGTTGATGAAATGCCGGATGTTCCCAGGTATCCTTTTATTAAGAAATACCTCGCTTATCCCAATCCGTCAAACGGTAGCTTTTCTGTAGATATCGAGCTGCAGAAAGAAGCAGATGTAAACCTGACACTCATCAATGCGACTACCGGGTTATTAGCAGATATGCGCCAGGAAGCTATTCCTAAAGAAGCTACGATCCAATATAACCTTTCCTTAGATACCGGTACTTATATCCTGCTGTTAGAAACGCCTTATGGCTTTCGCAGCATAAAAGTTGAAATTTTATAAAAACATTTTCCATTCTCATAAAAATAATCAAAAGAGTCTATGCTAAAGACATTCAAAAGGGTTCTGCTGTTCTTATGTGTAATTGTCGCGTACTGGGGAATGCCTGACAATGCCCATGCTCAAATGCCCGTTACCATTGCGCCGCAGTTAATACCGCCCTATTCCCTCCAGTTAAGCAGTTTCTACCAGGGTGCATCGCCCCGGCTGATGGTGACCTTAATCAATAATGACCTGACTCGTTCGGGGCTGCAGGTAAAATTAAGAATGAGCATTAAAGGACGCACAACAGGCATACAAATCACCACCAACCCGGCTGCGGTAACTAATACCTTTGTGTTGCAGACCGGTGTGCCCGTACAGCTTTCGCTAAACGACTTTGTGAAATTGTTCAATGCCGGCAACCTGTTGTTCTCTGGTGGTATGACAGCGGCTGAATATCAGCAAGGCGGTATCTTGCCCGAAGATATTTATGATTTTTGCTTTGAAGCATTTGAGGCCACTACGGGTGAAAAGGTGAGTCATCAGGCTTGTGCCATAGCCTTCTTTTCTTTTAGCGATCCGCCGCTTTTGAATGCGCCAGTAAAAGGAACCAATGTAAAAATTACAGAGCCTGCCAATATTGTTTTTACGTGGACACCGAGGCACCGGCCTAATCCGATGGAGCCTACGGAATATACTTTCCAGATCGTAGAAATCAACAGCAATATCAATAGCTATGCTAATAACCCGGAAGCGGCATTTGCACAGTCAAAAATATTATACCAGGAAAAAACAAGCCAGACTAATTTGCTGTGGAGCGCTGCGCATCCCCTGCTGATCCCCGGCAAGATGTATGCCTGGCGGGTAAAGGCGGCAAATGTATCCGCTAATGAAGATAAGAGCATTTTCCTCAATGGCGGCTATAGCGAGGTGTCCTTTTTCAGCGCTGTTCCCAACTGTCCTGAACTGTCCAATATAGTGAGCAATACGCAACCCGGCGTATTCAGCCTTACCTGGACGCCCGTGCCGGGTATGAACAGCTATTGGGTATCATACAGAAAAAAAGGAAGCAATGATCCCTGGATGAAGAAAACAGTCAGTACGCCAAATGTATATGTGGATAAACTGGATGCAGGAGCAACGTATGAATATACGGTGTCATTCGATTGTGGCGGCTACCCTGTTACGTCTGCATCGCAAACCATAACCATAGCCAAACCCCTGGCAGTAGCCGGTACGATAACATGGAAGCTGAACACTACAGCCTATGACCGGAAAAGACTCCCGGATTCGTATGAAATTCCGGGGGATGAGATATACGCTGTAGATGATAATACGGAGCTGAAGGGTGATGCTACTCCGGTGGGCGCCTATGCTGAAGTGAAGCTCCGCTTTTTTATAGAAAATGAATTGACAGATTCTTTATTGCTGAGAACGGATAACAAGGGAAAATACAAGGCGGAATTTCCCAAATCCGTCATCAATCATCCGAAATTTGTAAACGGAAAAAATGAGGTGCAGGTAATTGCAGCTCTACCCGGCCATACTGCTCCTAAAACTAAAACAATTTCCTATACCAATTCCGGCAATAGTGATTTGAATGGTGATGTAACACTCGGCTTAAATACATTACACCTGACCTTAGTAACCCGTATTAATTCCGATAATGCGCAGCCGCCTGAAAATTTGAGTGTGGAAGTTTTTGTTTCCAAAAGCTATTATGAGGAGCATCTGAGTTTTCTCCAAAATAAGCTGGCCGCCACTTCAATTACTTACAATGGAGAAGCATTTGTATTGCTGGCCAAAGATGAAGCGGAAAAGAAACAAATGAATAATTATGTTCCGGTAATCGGCAACCTGCCTAAATTACAAGGTCAAAAATACCTGCTGCGTACCACCTGTGGTACAAACGTACTGTACGAGCAGGTTGACGACACCTACGAAGGACAGCGGGCAATGACTTGGTGGCAAAACAACCAGGATAAAAAAATTGCGATACAGAAAAGTATTCATCTTGATAACCCGATCTTGCTCAATGGTAAGGTGGAATATAACGGTATTGCCAAAGCAGCCCAAACCGTAACCCTGTCATTGAAACAAGGAACGGCTATCCTGAGCCAGGTAAGTGCTGTAACTGATGAGCAGGGAAAGTATGCGCTTACTATTCCCGCACAGGAAAGCGGAAGTAAAAATCCAAACCTGAAGTATGAAGTAATGGTGCGCGATGCAAACAACAGGTTGAATAATGTAAATGCACCTGCTGAAACGATAACGCCGGCATCGGCTGAAAAGGGAATGATCACCAAAAATTTCAATTTCGATTTTGGCAGAGCCACGATTACCGGACGGGTGTTGGATGAAAATAAAAACCCGATGGCGAATGTGCTGGTAAAAGTTTGGGGAGGAGATAATAATACGCCCTATGCTTCTGTTACCACCAATAAATACGGTTTCTATTCTTTTTATGTGCCCGGCAGAGAAAAAAAGATAACTGTATCGGTAGTCTCTGACGAAGCCGAAACTTATACGAACACCTTCAGTTGGAGCAAGGATAGAGAGCATATGAAAGCGATTAGCCTTGCTCAATGGAAAAAGAACTTTTTTGACCTTTCTTCAGTTAAGGATGCAGCATCGGATGTGCGTACGCTGATTGCAAGTCAGCCACAGGTTTTAGGGCTTTATGGTAATAGCTATGAAGATGCTTATGCGCATCTCACCGGTACGGAATATGTACTTACCGATACCCGCGGCATACCGGCGGTTACGCTTAAAAAAGTAAAAGATTATGCCCGCTTTAAATTTGTATTCAAAGGCGGTAAAGGCAAAGCGAAAATAGAATTTTCTGACAATTTAGGAACACTTACGGGCAGCCACAACGAAGTAGTGCAAATACTGCTGCCCTTTAAAGATTATAATCTTCGTGTTACGGAAGGCGATAAGGAAACCGCGATGTTGCCGCTCAGCTTCACCCGCTCATTTAACGTAACCGATACCGGTGTTACCGCTATCTATATCGGAGATTTTGTGAGTGTAAGCGGTATTGTAAGCAATTCGGAAAACATACCCTTGCAAGATGCAAAAGTCTATATCGAAGGTATCAACCGGGAAGTGCTTACCGATAAAAACGGCGCTTACCGTTTAGTGATCAATAAAAATGAACCTTATGCCCTGCACGCTACATTGCAAAAGCATGAACCGTACAGCAAGGTCATACAGTTAGCGCAAAACGCTTCCCTCAACATCACTTTGGATGCCATACAAATACCGGAAATCAACAAGCTGGCGGGCTTTGAGTTTACACTTACCGGAATCAGGGCAAGCAATGCGGATCCCGAGGTATATCTGATCTCAGGCAGTCTGATTCCGCCCGGCAACGAAGTGTTCCGCCCGGGTGAAGATAATAGTGCGCTGACCTTCGAAAATCAACCCGTGAAGGTAGATGAAGATGGTAATGCTGTACCAACCATGAATTTACGTTTTAATGAAACGGAATACAACCTTAAAGCATTTGACTTCGCCTCAGTAGTGCTTTCGGATGAGAAGGGCATCTATATGATCGCCATGAAAGATAAAAACGGAAATGATACTTATGCCATCGGCGGTATTACGGGTGAAGAAGTGATCCTGAAGTTGGAAGATGAAAGTAATATCAGCAAAACGGGCTTGCAGTTGGAGGATGCCCATATCAGGAACAGCAGACATAAAGCAGCTAAAGGCCTGGAAGATGAAGTGCCGGAAGTCGTATTTGTACCGGAGGAGCATAAGATAAATTCATTGCAGAAAGGTGATACGTTTAAAGTGATCATGCCCGGTTCGGAAAGAGAATCGCTGCTGCATACCACCTTAGGAAATATAGTGCCTACTACTATCGTAAAAGCCTCCGGGGTGTTAACGGAAGATGGCTTGTCCTTTGAAGGCGGAGTAAACTTCCCCGAAGTGGCCGGTTTGAAACTGATGGACGATAAAACGGGATACTTAAAGGTAAAGCGATTTACTTTCGGAGAAGATTATAGCCTGAAAGATATTGTGGTAAATGTGGACGATAAAACACCGGAACTGGCTATTCAGAAAATTCGTGCCAAAATACAGGAAGTGGGTATTTATGGCATCGGCACCACCAATTTTGGTATGAGCATAGGCGGCTATGCCTATCTCAAAAAACCGGAAAAAGGCTCCGGGGCCGATACTTTGTTCATCAATGAATTTAAGTTTCTTAAAAAATCAAAAGGTTTTTCAGTGGCCGCAAGTTTCCGTATTGGCGGCGATGGGATAGGGGTTAAAAATTTATCCTTTAAACAGAGCGCAACTGATGCCATCAGTATGGAGTACGACAGCGGATTGAAATCATTCAAATTTGCCGCAAGCGGAAAACTCAATTATAAAAGCAAAGACAAGGATAAAGGTGGCAGTCAAAGCAAATTCTCGGCGGAACTTTTCCCTGTAGAAATTAACCGTTTTGAGTTCGCAACCAAGGACTGGTCCTTTCTGCTGATGGCATCGGCTAATGCAAAAGTGTCTTTAGGTGTGGCCAGCATCAAGCTCAGCAAATTGCTGGTAAGCATCGGCAGCACAGGGGTGAGCAAAGATGAGATGCTGGAGTTCCTTGCTTCGGACGATATTGAGGCGGATGCAGATGACGGTGACAATGGTGATAACGGGGATGACAATGATATTGACAACGACGATGATGGAGACGATGACAATGATGATGCCGAAAGCGATGCTTACCAAATGGTAGATGAGTCGGTGGTAAACTGGGCTATAGGATTTAAGGGTGGTCTGGAATTTGGTTCCGGAGGAGACGATAAAGATAAGCAATCTGACAAAAAAGATGAAAAAGGTATCAGCGCTAATGCTCATGCTTCTTTATTGGTGGCCAACATTGATAATAAAATCAGCGTGGATGTCAATGAGATAGGACTGGGTATTAAGTCTCCCGCGTTTGAGTTGGCGGTTAAAGTAAAATTTGTAGCGAATGATGAAAAGACAGGTTTTGAAGGGGAAGGAGAATTAAAGGCCTTAGAAGCTGCTCTTAAAGCCAAGTTTGGATATTATAAATACCATCCTACAGGTATGAGGCTTTTTGCAGATGTTAAAGTAGAGCTGCCCACACCTTTGGTTACCGTACCTCCCAACCCGACATCAGCCGGGCCTATACAGTGGTATGGTATCGGCGGCGGATTTGATTTCGACACCAAGGAAGGAAAGTATATGGTGGAAATCAGAGGCGATTTCAACCCTGTGGGTGTACCCGAAAAAACACTGCTCATTAAAGACGGAGGCGTTAGGATTATATTCAACACCAAGTGCGACATCGGCATTCCTGCACCGGAGCTGCAAATATTCGGTCAGCTTTGGATGTTAGATGAATTATGGGTTAAAGCCGAAGGCAGCATTGATTTTTGCAATACCAAAGTGATGCTGAAAGTTAATGGTCAGGTGCCCATTATTCCGAAAACAACACTGACCATTGACGGGTTGTTATTAGCCGTTGTGGACACACGTAAGTTTGATAGCAGCTTCCTTTTCCTTGGGGTGAATGCTAACCTGGATATCCTGGACGGTCTTCTTAAAGGAAATGCTTTTGTAGGTCTGGGTGTGAATGCAGAGCGCGATCACAGGTTATTCCCTGTTGAAGAAAAGAACAAATGGTGGGATTTAATAGAACCGGAAGCATTAGATAATGATGGATCAAGATTTCATGGCATTAATTTAAAGGCTGAATTAGAACTTAACATTAACGATTCGGACGACGATGGTTTTGCTTTTAATCATGAAATAAATGTAAACGCTGGCGGTAAAGTCAACCTTTTCTTCAAGTTCCCACAACAAGGTAATTCACCAGAACTCAAGTTAACCGCTAATGCAAAACTTGACATCAATGGATATGTACAAAGAAATATTGGCTGTTGGGTTACCAGTTGCAATAAATTAAACCTTCCTTCCATTTATGGTAGCTTTAATTTCGCTGGCGGATATGGAAATCCTTTCGCAGATTCCTGGCTGCCTCTTCCCGATAGTGTGAAGAATCAAAAATATTGGTACGCAAATGGTGATGCCGAACTAAGAGTAAGAGATATTGTAATAATTGATGGTATTGATATAGATGTGGACTTTAATTATGTTGAGGGTAAAAAGGCTGAATTCAATATCAATGATTTAGATGTGGATTTTTAATAATGATAATTCAAAAAAAGAATATTATGTCAAAGATAAATAAATATATGTTTGCGGTTTTTTGTATGCTGCTGTCCTTTAACTTGTGTTTTGGCCAGTTGAACATTCAGGAAAACCAGGTTATAAAAAGTGGTACTTCACATAGGGGGAATTATCTCTTATTCAGCAGCGCTGAAATACTGGGTGGGGATAGCTTAACGTATGTCAGTACTGCACATTTTATTGTGGAGCGCGCTACATACAATGGAAACAGTAATGCTGAGCCAGCGTATGTGAAGATGGCGAATGTAAAGCCGGTGGCTACTCAAAAAGAATTACGCGCTATGTTCAACCAAAAAGAGCTGGATGCGCTTTTGTATCGTTACAAATTACAAAATACGAATGAATTGTTACGCTTGTTTAATACAAGATCGGCATTCAAAACTATTGAAGATGATTATTCCCTTGATATCCGATTTCAAATAGCGATGGGCGATGCATGGTTAGATGAAAAAGCAGAAAAAGGCCGAACCTATATCTACCGGATTACGAGAGTGGACAATAATAACACATCAACGGTGATGGGGTATGCCGTGCAAACGGTCAAAGATGAAAACGAAGGCCTTAAACATTTTAGGGTTGATAGCAGCAGGGTGCGTACTTATAATGATACCGTGCTGTCTTTAAAATGGAATTATACAATTGATCAGGCGCATCCTGAGGAAAATGCAGACCGCATTTTGGCTTTAGGTACCCGAAATGAAAATTTCACAGTTGTCAATAAGTCAATGCCTTCCTTGAGATTTAGAATGTACATCCTGAAAAACGGTATTTTATTGCCGGGCATTTCGAAGCGCGGAGCGTATTTGAACAGTAATCAGGTAGAAGGGATTGTTCAATTGTCCGCTAAGCCTGAAGACGAAATTTTGGCCTGGGTAGTGCCGGAAGATATATTCGGCAACCAGGGTCAGCCCTCCGATACCATTTTCGCCTATGCCATTTCTTATAAAAATGCGCCATTGCTGTTGAAGCTGAACTCGGAAGAAGTACTGGACGGTGTGCGCCTTTCCTGGCCTCAGGCGCCCTCCAAACCTTATATCAAGGGTATTCAGATTCAAAGAAAAGCCGGAGAAGACAGCTATGAGGAGATCGCCATGCTGCCCGTAACCGATACTGCATTTATTGATTATAAGCTCAAAGTCGGTCAGAAATATACCTATGATGCCCGCTATATTTTTGCCCAAAGTGTAGGTTTTACACAGGAAGTTCCTGCGCAGACTATAGGCTCTTATACTAAGTTCAGTAAGCCTATGCCGCCCGAAAATCTGCACGCGGTACAGGAAGGTGCAAATATCCGCCTGGACTGGGATAGTGCTAAAAACAACAGCTTGTATGCTTACCATGTTTATCGCGGCTATGATGGTACCGAGCCTACGCTGTTGTCCGGCGCCATAACAGAAGGAACTTATTTTATAGATACTTCTGCCGAGCTGAGCGGCAGGTCTGTATATACTTATTATGTAATAGCCGAAAACTTAAGACAAGATGTGAGCCTGCCAAGTCAGCCGGTGCAGATCAAACCGGACAGAGCGGTGAAAGTATATCCTCCGTCTGCGGTACAGACTTACTATGCCAATGGTAAACTGAATCTATACTGGGATGATGCCCGTAAAATGGACAATTATATCACAGGCTACCAGGTGCAGCGCAGCGCAGCCGGTACCGGTAATTTTCAAAACTTAGGCGGTGTTACCAATTTTCCGCAGTGTACAGATAGCAACCTAAGCTACGGCGCTGCCTATGAGTATCGTGTGGCCTCCGTTGGCGCTGCCGGGGAAGTAAGCGCTTATTCCGCAGCCACCTTGTTTGAATTACCCAAAGAAAAAGATTTTACCAAAGTAAATATTACCGTTCGCAATACGCACGAAGGCGTGGCCTTGTCCTGGGCAGGTGTAGAACGCCCTGGTCAGCAGTCCTACATGATATATCGCAGAAAAGCCGGGGAAGAATCATTTGCGATGCTGGCCAATGTGCCTTTAGGTACTGCAGCTTATACGGATAAAACCGTTACTGCGGGAGATAACTATGTGTATGCTATTGCATTGAAATTCCAGGACGAAGAGGGGCCTAAAAGTGATGTGAAATCCATCACCTTTAAGCCGGCAGCCCAACCCGAAATTTTGAAATAAGGCATAGCAGAGCAACCATCATTATTGACCATACAATTAAAAATACTTATGAATTTTTATAGAAAAACAATCGCTGTTATCGCATTGCTTTCCTGCGCAGGAACCCTGTCCGCTCAAGATGTGGATTTGGAAAATGTGGCGGATGGGTTTCAAAAAGACCAGTTGCTTAAGATGAACGGCAGCGCCGCTTTAAGCGGTATATTTTACCAGGGTAATAACAACCTGAATGAGCGCCTGCCCTTTACTTACTTTGCCAACGGAATGCTGAATTTTCGCATCGCCAACCTGATAGATATCCCTTTCAGCTTTACACTGACCAATGTGGGCGGCAGCTTTCAATACCCGACATTGCCTTCCCGGTTGTCTATACATCCTTCCTATAAATGGGCTAAAGCGCATATCGGTAATGTGGCAATGGCCTTCTCTCCCTATACGCTCAACGGGCATTTGTTCGATGGCGCCGGCGTAGATCTGGAACCCGGCAAATGGCGCTTTTCCGCTATGATAGGCAGGTTGCAGCGTGCTCAGGATTTTGACGAAAACAATACCGCATCGCCTGCCGCTTACAAGCGTATGGGCAAAGGCCTGAAATTAGGTTATGTGGCAGACCGTTTCCGGGTAGCTTACACTTTATTTCATGCAAAAGATGATATTTCCTCTATAAATATACTGCCTCCCGACAGCTTCAATATCCGACCGCAGACTAATATTGCTACCAGTATTGAAGCAGGTGTAAAAATTATTAAGGGCTTAGAGCTGTCGGCGGAATACGCCAATTCCGGGCTGACCACCATTACCGGCCAGGAAGCTGACAATGCCTCCGATAGGAGCAAAGGCATGAATGCCGCAGCCTTATTTATGAAAACTACCGGCTCTACAGAGTTTCATCATGCTTTTAAATCCGGCCTGAACTATGCATTTAAGCAAACCATCATCGGCCTGGGCTATGAGCGGGTTGATCCGGGTTACAGAACCCTGGGCGCTTACTATTTCACTAACGATATGGAAAACTATACCATAAACCTCAACCAGGTATTGTTTAATAATAAACTGACATTAGGCGCTTCACTCGGATTGCAAAAAGATAATCTGAACAATACAAAAGCCGCTACAAATAACAGAACCGTGGGCGTATTGAATGTGGTATTTATGCCTAAAGAAACCATACAAATCCTGGCTAATTATTCCAATTTCCGTTCTTTTACCAATGTGCAGACCCGCTTTATGAACATCAACCAGGTCAATCCTTACCAGTATATTGACACCCTTGATTTTATGCAGGTATCGCAAAATGCTATGCTGAATACGAATTTTATCCTGTCAAAAACAGATGCTGCAATGCATAGTCTGAATCTGAGCGGAAACTTTTTAGATGCGCAAAATAAAAACGGCTCCACAGTGGACAATCAAAGCAGCTCGCGGTTTTATAATGCTGTCGCTACCTGGAGCACTAACTTCATTCCCCGGAAAATTATGCTTGCTGTCGGGTATAATTACGTGCTCAATACCATGGCTATTGGCAATACGGTTATTCAGGGGCCTGTGGCCACAATGGGCTATATATTGCTGCGTGATAAACTGACTACCAATCTGTCGCTTGCTTATAACATGACTGAAAATGCAGGTGCGGCAGGTGCTGTAACGGTATTCAACAGCCGTTTGAATGCACGATATGCTTTTGCCAAACAGCAGCAGTTGAGTCTGAATGTTATGGGACAAAACAGAAACGACCCGGCCAATAGCTATGCCGACTGGATATTTACCCTGGGCTATGAGCTGAGTTTTTAAGAAATGTTGACCTGAGAGTAGGTTGTATTTTCAATTGTTACCCGGTGGCTGATGGTTGCATCAGCCACCTTTTTTGTGTGCAAATTTTTGCAAGTCGTAGCGTTTTTCAATATCCCTTTTATAGACAGCGCCAATCTTCTTGGGTACAATGCCGTTCGCGTGGGTGCATTTTCGACTTTTGCATTGCTGAGCTACATGTGGTCGGTGAGGACACCGACCACGGCGAAAAATTGAAATACGGCCATTCGTGTATAAAATAACAAAAAGGCCAGCCGGTTAGCTGACCTTTTATAAAAATTTGGTGCGGAAGAGGAGATTCGAACTCCCAAGCCCTTGCGGGCACTACCACCTCAAAGTAGCGCGTCTACCAGTTTCGCCACCTCCGCTCCGGTTATTAAGGTGCGCAAAGGTAAATATACCAACGGTATTTACAAAGCCCTCCATATATTTTTGCCTGCCGGGTGAAAATTTTTCTATAAAACTATACTATCAATACAATCCTATCCGCAATCATGCTGTCAATAATTGCCTGCTGCTTAGGGTATTTCCTTCCAGAATATGACGGAAAATAGCAGGATTAATCCGAAGGCCATAATACAAAGAGCGGAAATACGATTGAAATACATGATTTTCCGTAAAGTAAGCCAGTTGCGGATTTTATCGGCCAGCAGCACTTTTACGAAATCAATGCTTAGTACAATGCCGAGGCATACGCTGAAAAATAAAATACGGTTTACAATACCATATCCGGAAACCTTCAATTTCAATGCCGCTCCCATCCACATCAGCACTACGGCAGGATTAAGTGTGTTCATCAAAAAACCACCGGCAAATATTTTGGCATACAAACCTCTGCTGATGACAATTTCTTTTGCCGGTTTAGGCCTGCGGGGTTTGTACTTTCTGAAAAATCCATACAAGCCCATTCCTATAAATAACGCGGAACCGACAAAGCCAATCAGCCGCTGATGCGACTCCAGTATCTGAAGCCAGGTAGTGGCAATATTCGCCAGGGTTACAAAAGTGATATCGCTGAAGGAAACGCCCAAAACAAAGGCAATGCCGGCACGGTAGCTGTGATGCATACTGTAATTAATGACGGCAAACAATGTGGGTCCTACGGAGATAGCGATAAACAAACCTAACAGCAACCCGCTGATTATAGCTTCTGAATAGTTCATCAGGCGGCAAGATACATTTTTAATCCCAGAGAGGTATTCCCGGTTTTGTGACTAACGATTTATTTAACTAACTTCATTTCATCTAAAAGCCAGCCGGCCTGTCCGAATTTTTCCGTTAAAAACAATACATACCGGATGTCCACCATCACATTCCGGCAGCGCTTCGGATCAAAATAATGATCACTCATCGTGCCATCCCAAACCCGGTCGAAATTCAAACCGATAAGCTCGCCCTTTGCATTCAGTGCAGGGCTGCCGCTGTTGCCGCCACTGGTATGATTCACGGAAACGAAATTTACGGGCACCGTTCCGTTAACCGACCACTGTCCGAAATTCCGGGCAGCATACAGGTCGCGAAGGCGCTCCGGAATATTAAATTCACTGCTGCGGGCATCATGCCGGGGAATAGCTTCATCAAGTGTGGTCTGGTAAGCATACCAGTTACTGCCTTCCGGTTGTAAACCCTGCACCGGGCCATAGGTCAGCCGCAGCGTTTGGTTAGCATCAGGATAAAATGTTCTTTGATCCACGTTATATTCCAGTTGCAGCTTCATGTATTCGCGGTCTAACCGGCGCATCCTTAAATCATAATCCGTTTTGAACGGCGTGATATTTTCCCGCTCCCAGTCTTTTACGATGCGGTAAATAACATATACCGGATCCGACTTGATCCGGTTGGTGTCGGAAGCATCGGAGCGGCTCAGCAACAGCGCCATCTGCCGGGCATCCGGCACAATGCTGTTGCTGAATACCGCTTCTGCCCAGTAGCTGTAATTGCCTGCATATTTTTCTAAACGGGCTTTTAAATTATAGGGGACAATATCGAGGGTTTGATTCAGATAAACCGGCATCAGCGCTTCAAACACTTTTTGGTCGGTGGCTGCATCATAATTTTTATAAAAGGCGATTGCACCTTTCAGTAATTGCCTTAAAGTATCCGCCCTTTTCCCTTCATCTAAATCTGCCCGGTAAATATCTAATACTTGTTGCAGTATCCGGGCCTGATCCAGTGCTTCTACGGCCCATACGGTTTCCCGGATATATTCGCCGGCGCGTAGCCTGTTGTTGTACCCCGTAACGGCTGCTTCCATCCGGGGCAGCAGCAGGGCGGCATCTTTATGCTCCCGGTCGAGGGTGGCTGCTTCCTGGAATTTTGTCTCATAAGCCTGCTTTTTGGCCTGTACATTATTAAGCTCCAGTCCTCTCAATGCACCCTGCCATTTTTTATAACCATTGCTGACAGAAGAATATTTGGCCGCATATTTAAGGGAAAGTTCAGGATGAGAACGCATGGCGGCTTCCCAAACTGCTAATTTTGCCCTCCGGGCATCAATACGAATCGGGTAGGCAATATCCTGAATCTGATTCAACTGGAAACTGGTAATATATTCTTCCGTAACATAAGGGAAGCCGTAGATCATGACAAAATCACCTTCCTGGTAGCCTGAAGTGTTGATGGGAAGGTAGCGTTCAGGCTGATAAGGCACATTGCCGGGCTGATAATCGGCGGGTTTATTGCCGGCATTGGCATACACCCGGAATAGGGCAAAATCGCCTTTTTGCTGCGGCCACATCCAGTTATCCGTATCGCCTCCGAACTGACCGATGCCGTCAGGAGGGAAGGCTACCAAACGTACATCCCGGAATATTTCCTTTAGGATCACACGGTATTGATTGCCGCTGTAAAAGCTCTTTACTTCGGCATTCCATCCGGAAATGCGGGTATAGCCGGCTTCCACGAAGCGAATATTCTGTGTGATTTTCTGCTCTCTGGATTTTTCATCCATACTGTCGCTAACACCGCTTAGCACCTGGCCGGTTACATCTTCTATCTGCCGGACGAAGGTTACCGTCAGTCCCGGGCAGGGGATTTCTTCCTGCTGGTTTTTAGCCCAGAAACCTTCCTGCAAATAATTTTTTCCGGTTGTGCTGAGCGCCTGAACCGTACCGTATCCGCAATGATTATTAGTGAGTAATAATCCTTTCGGGGAGATCATTTCGCCGGTACAGCCTCTGCCGAAGATCACCACGGCATTATTCAGGGAAGCATTCCCGGTATCGGAATAAATGGCATTAACCGGTATTTCCAAACCTAACTTTTTCATGGCAGCTTCCTGTCTGTTAAGCTGACCGGGCTCCCACATGCCGCCCTGAGCCAGGAGGAGCTGAGGCAAACAAAAAAATAAAAGAGAAAATAAAAAGATGCTTTTTTGCTTAATTAATAACATAGTTATTCTTTTAGTGAAAATAAAAATAAATAGATTGTAAAGAAATTACGAGAAACTTATTACATTAGCCAAAATTTACGCAGGGATTAAGTTACCCGACAACAATATTACAGCAATAATAAAGAATTTTACTCAATACAGTATGAGCAAAAAAATATCATTATTTACCATTCTACTGGCTTTACTGCTAACCGATACTGCTCTTTTTGCACAAGAAACGCCTTTATTTACAATTCCCGACACCGTATGTGCCGGGCATGAAATTGTTCCGGAAAATATAGTGGAAGGAGCGCAAAATTATTCCTGGACTTTTTGTCCGCCTCAGTTTCAGTACCCGCCTCAGGGCGAGGCGTTCCCTGTATCGGATATCCTGATTAATACCGGAAATGCCATTACGGTAGTGCAGGCTGCAGACAGCAGCTATACGGGTTTTGTAGCTAATGATGACGGAACGCTTACCCGCATAGGTTTTCCTCTTGGTATGACAGGGCCAGTTTACGGATACCTCATGGGAGATATGGACGGCAATATGCCGCCCTCACCTAAGGGTGTGCAGGCGGTGTATGACGGCGCTATCTGGCATGTATTTGTAATAGGCGGTACAAGCTTAGACAACACCAGCCTGATGCGGATGGATTTCGGTAATGGACTGATGGTCAATCCCACTAATGTGGTTAATCTTGGTAATACCGATGGTTTGCTGGAAGTGCCTTCACAGCTTTATATTGCCTACGATGGTAACAACTGGTATGGATTTACCTTTAATAATGGTACAGATATGATCCGCCTCAATTTCGGTGCGAACCTTACTGACCTACCTACAGCTACATTTATCGGAAATACGGGTGGAGTATATCAGTCTGCTTCCGGCATTACCGCTATTGAAGAGGACGGGAACTGGTATTTGTTTGTAACGGATCGCTTTTCAAGCGGCCTGATTAAGTGCGATATGGGTGTTAACCTGGATAATGATACACCGGTTGCGGTGAACATGGGATCTTTTAATAACCGGCTGATATTACCTTCCGGTATTGCCATCACAAAAGGCTGTAATGAATATTACGGATATGTGCTGAATAACGGTGGAAGCGGCATTGCTATGGTGCACTGGCCCGGTTCCATTAATAACTTCCCGGACTATGCAATACTGTTCGGAAATGTAGCCACTATGGTGCAACCGCTGGCATTAACCCAGTTTGTGTCTGAAGATGGCGGCTTGTATTTATATGCCGCAAACAACGATAATACACTCAGTAAGATTTATTATCAACCCTGTGACAATTCCAATATTGACGCTTCCGGAGACAGAGTGCCGCCTCCATTCAAATATGATACCGCCGGCAGCTATACGGTTTACCTGACTGTCGATGAGGGGTTGCCCACCGTTAAAACGGGTTGTAAAACTATTTATATTGAAGAAGCGCCGCCCATGACTTCTAAAGAAGATACACTGATCTGCCTGGGCGATACGGTAACGTTATTTGCCTTATCCGTATCAGACAGCTTTAAATGGTCTCCTGATTTTAATATTGATACTACCGGTGGTAAGATTGTGAAGGTTTGGCCGGATTATACTACAGAATATATGGTGACGATTTATTACCGTCCTAACTGTATTATTAAAGAACCGGTAAATGTAACGGTGAGTAAAATTACTTCAGATGCAGGGCCGGACCGAATCATGAGTGATGGTGGTACAACCATGATTGGTGGCCCCGGAACGTCTATCGGAACACAATACACCTATAACTGGTGGCCGGATAGTTTTATTGTAAATTATGTGGACAGCCCTTATGCACTGGCACGCCCGCAGTACGATATCACCTATTATCTCGAAGTGTTCAATACGGATGGATGTTATAAGATAGATTCTGTATTGGTTAGCGTACCATGTGACGATATTCATCTGCCCAATGCCTTTACGCCGCAAAGTCCCAATCCGGCTATTGCTACATTTGGTTTGCTGAATCAGAAGATCGAAAAAATGAATTATTTTAAAATCTATGATCGCTGGGGTAAGGAAGTATTTTCCACTGAGGAGGTCAGCGGGCGCTGGGACGGCACTTACCAGGGTAAGGATGTTCCGATGGGTGTTTATATGTGGGAGGTGGATGCTTTCTGTAACCTGACCGGTCAGCGCTACAAACGCTCAGGAACGGTAACCCTGCTTCGGTAAGGCGCGTTTTAAGAAATCTTAAAATCTCTTATTTGGTTTTTAAATTAATGGTCATCTTCGGGGAGAAGGTGACCATTGATTTTTTGCAGCATGAACTCCCCGGATTACTTCTTCGGCCTTATCGGTATCCATATATCTTCTTCCGAAGCAGGATCGTTGTTTTTGTAGCTGTCGCCTAAAACTTCAAAATGCGGTCTGTTGTCTAACCTGTATATGGAATCGGGCAGCCAGGTTTCTATGATGTATTGGAAAATAGTATGGTCAGTATTCAGGCCTTTGTAGTGAAAAACGGCATACAGGCCGCCGGGCAAAACAAATGGCTCCATTCCTTCAGGTAGCTCATCAAAATCCGCTACTTCAACAGCTGCCCACCTTTCAAATTCATTTGCGGGTTTGAAATTTGTAAAATGTCCGGGTGGATAAACGGCTAATGAAATCAGATCCTTTGTCAGGTTATTCACTATTTTTTTCCGTTCCGGCATAAAACTGCGCCACAGTTCGCCAATGTTGTAATTGGCATAGCTCATGGTCAGTCGTTTCCCGACCAAGTTCTTTTCCTTTAATAATTTAATGACCGGTTTCATTGCTTTAATGATTTTTTCGATTAACGCTGTTTTTAAAAAGGTATTGGCATTCCGGTAACGAAGTTAAGGTAACCTGTCATTGCCAACCCGATAGATTCATTATTAAATTGAAAGCTATCAACGGATTTTTTGCGTTTTGCCCGGCTTTTGCTCATTAATCCAATGCTCGTTATCCGGATTTTGTTATAAAAGTTGTGGGTATTTACATTTGTTTCTATAACTTAGCACAGTTCGGCTGCTCATGATTTTTCAGGATAAAATTGCTTCGTAGAGCATATTCCCTTTAGTTGTTTTACAGGCTCCCGGACAAAAAGTTTTAGAATAATGGCTATGATTAAGAGCGTATATAAACCGGCTTTAACTGCCGCTTTTCTGTTTGCCGCTGCCGGTGTAATCCTGGGTGCTATGGGCGCGCATGCGCTGCAGGGTAAAATAGAACCCGATTTGTTAGCGTCTTATGAAACTGCCGTCCGCTATCAGTTGTATCATAGCTTTGCGTTGGCTGTTGCCGGCATATTGTATGGTGCCTTTCCCAATAACCGGATCAGGTCGGCCACCTGGTTGTTTATCGGCGGTATTATCTTGTTTTCCGGTTCTATTTATCTGTTAGTAGCTTTGAAGTCCACCTCCGATATCGGCTTAGGCAAGCTGGGTTTGATTACGCCGATTGGCGGAGTATTGATGATTGCCGGTTGGTTATCTATGATTTTTGCTATTTATAAGCAGCCAAAAACGGCTGCGTAAAATTTTTCAGACAGCATTGTTAAATTAAGATAGATTTATAAAGACACAGCGATAATATAAATATGTTTTGTTCTGGCTTCTAAATTTGACAACTTTTTAAAGGTTGTCAAATTTTCTGAAACCTATATCAGATTAACAATACCTTTCAGACAAGGGAAACTATCTATTTTCTGCCCTTACGTTGCATCCAGAGCTTGTAGTTATTCATGACCCACATCTTGATCTCGATGTCGGAGGCAACTGCTGCATAGTCATTGGCAATGGGGTAGGCTCCCATGAAAAGCGTAGCGCTGTCTGCCGGCAATCCGGTCAGGCTTTGTACCAGAGAAATTGTATAACGCGATGCGCTGTAGGCATCCTGTTCCCAACGGGCAAATCGTTTCTGAAACCGCAGTATTTGCCGGGTTTGGGGAGCCAGGTATTGCATCCAGGAAGAGACAGGGTTGGAGATGACTAAGGCGGCAGGCGCTATGATGACTCTTGCTTTATCCTTTTTATGTTCCAATGCGTTGTGGTAGGTCTGATAACGTTCTAAGGAATCCTGTTGGTAAGGGCTGAGTGCCGGCAGGATTTCGCCATTGACCGTAACGGTCGTTTCCCGCATCATGTGAACGGTAACCTGAAACTGATTGCCTGCTTTCAAAAGTACCTGCCGGTACCCGGCAGCGGAAAAAGAAAGCAGTTCGCCCTCACGGCAATTAATACGAAAAGTTCCGTCCAGGGCGGAATAGGCACGCTGACCGGTTTCTTTATTTTCTATAATAACATACTTCAGGGGAGCATTGCTGAGCGAATCCAATACTAATCCTTTCAGAGTTTGGGCATGGGTTGATTTCAGCGTAAACAACCCGGCACAAAAGATGAGCAGCAAAAATTTGCTATCAAATATTTTCAGGATCAGCTTCATTGTTTTGGTTAATTGCAAATATACCATCTAAAGAGCACTTTATACAGGAAATCTGCTAAAATAAATACGTTGTGCTTATAGTGCTTTTGTTTGTTGGGTAGGAAAAAATTACAAAAGCTCCCATGATGGTTTTGGGAGGAGCTGCGAAAAGCCTGTCTGAAAATTGCTACATTGATATCGCCATGTTTATTCAGGAATGGAGTCGGGCAAAACCTGGACACGTTCTTTGTGCGGCTTTTTTATCCAGTTCCGGTAATTATAGCGGATCCACATTTGGATTTCCAGGTCAGAGGCCACGCGGGCATAATCCGCATCCATGGGATATGCTGCCATAAACTGGTAGCAGTCATTACCCTCTAATCCCGTCAGCGACTGCACCAATTCGGGTGTATAGCGGGTGGTCGTAAATTTTTCCGCTTCCCATTTTCCGAAATTTCGTTGGAAGCGCCAGCGTGTCCTGCTTTTCCGGGAGATATTATCTGCCAAAGCAGAGATCGGGCTCATTACAGAGCGTTCCTTTTGCCAGTTCAGTTCGTTGCTGTAAGTGCGGCGGCGCTCCATAGAATCAATTTGATAAGGCGTATAGCGGCTGTTGACCTGTACTTCATCTAAGGTAAAAACCGTCCGCTGCATACTGATCCGCCGGAACATACTGCCCTGAACGGCTGCCGGTACTGTTATGCGTACGGTATCGTAGCCCATCAGGGAAAATATTATAGTATCACCCGGCTGTGCTGCGATATGATACTCCCCGTTCTCATTACTTATTGAGGTTCGACCCCTTGTGCTGTTATCCACAAAAACGCCGGAAACAGGCTGATTCTGCTCCTGGTCGCTTGTGATACCGGAAAGCTGCTGCGCCTGCAAGGCAACAGGGAAGCAAAGCAGGCAGACATACAGCAATAATTTCATCAGGAGGTGGTTCAAGGTTTCCTAAACGAGGATATTGAAAATAAATTGTGCGTTTCCCGGTATCGGGGCGGAAGGAAAAGAGACCCCCGCCACCAGATGGCAGCGGGGGTAAAGTGAATAGTTGAAGTATCAGATACTTTAAATTACATCGCCTTTTTAGGAGCGGCAGCTTTCTTCGGAGCGGCTTTTTTAGGAGCGGCCTTTTTTGCAGCAGCTTTCTTAGGAGCAGCGGCTTTTTTAGGAGCGGCTTTCTTTGCAGCGGCTTTTTTAGGAGCGGCTTTTTTTGCGACTGCCTTTTTAGGAGCAGCAGCTTTTTTAGGAGCGGCAGCTTTCTTCGGAGCAGCTTTTTTAGGAGCAGCGGCTTTTTTAGGAGCGGCTTTTTTGGCAGCAGCCTTCTTAGGTGCTGCTTTTTTTGCGGCTGCTTTCTTCGGAGCAGCTTTTTTTGCAGTTGCCATACTTAATTGAATTTAGGGGGTTAGAAAATAAAAAGCTCTTTTATGATATGGCAAACCGCAGGAAACCGTTAAGCTTCTGCGGTACTTACTTCCTGGATTGAAATGGTGGTTTTATTCCGGGTTTTTCTGTATGCTACAATACCGTCTTCCAAAGCATAAAGGGTAAAATCTTTTCCTATTCCTACATTCGCACCGGGATGATATACGGTGCCGCGCTGACGAACGATAATATTTCCGGCGATAGCAGGCTGCCCTCCATAGATTTTAACGCCGAGGCGCTTGCTATGAGAATCACGTCCGTTCTTTACGCTGCCTTCACCTTTTTTATGTGCCATTTTTTAAAAATATTGTTACAAAGTTAAATAATAATAAATTGAAAAATCAAAAAAATAATCAGGCAATTTCACTGATCTTTATTTTAGTCAGGTATTGACGATGCCCGTTGAGTTTTTGGTAGCCTTTCCGGCGTTTTTTCTTAAAGATTAAGACCTTGTCTCCTTTAAGGTGCTCCAGGATTTCCGCTTTAATCACGGAGGTGGCTGCACTGCCTAAAGTGATGTTTCCACCCTCTCCTGACAGGAGAACATCTTTCAACTCTATAGTATCACCGGCATTTCCTTCAAGGCGGTGTACATATATTTCATCGTTGGCTTTCACCCGGAATTGCTGTCCGGCTATTGATACTACTGCAAACATATTCCAATAAAAATTTGCGCGAAATTAATACATTTTTGGTTTGCACCAAATTATTTTTATTAATTTGTTGCCATTGCTTTAAATTCCAATAAAATATTTTCTCCCGAAAGCAGGTATAATTTGCCGCCTTCTGTTTTATAGGCATCTACTTGTGTCAGTGCATTCAAGTAAGCTTTTTCTGTTTTGGAGCCGTGTTCACAGTACATCATAGTACTCATCATTTTTCCGAATTTAAGAGTATTGCCTTTCAGGGTATAATCTCCTCCAAATCCATTGCAGCCTCCTTTTCCACTTACGCGCATGGCCGTATCGGAAAAGCCTAACGATGCGGGTTTCTGCATATTTTCTTCCACCTGGAATCCTGTTATGGACTGTAACTCCCAGTTAGTTCCGGTCAGCGGGTTAGTTTTCATACTGTCTGCATTTTTCTTAAACATAGCACAGGATGTGGCGGTTAATAAACATACGGCTAATAAGGCCATCAGCGGGAATTTCCATCCGGGTATCTTGTATGACGTCATCATGAACATGTATTTAGGGGGCAAGATATTATTTTTTGGCTGCTTCCCAAAGTTTAATGACATTTTTTGCAATTTCCTTTTCATTCAAATCATTCATGCAACGGAAATGTTTTTTGGGGCAGGCGTTATAACCGATTTTGCTGCAGGGCCTGCAAGACAGGTTGTTGTTTTCAATGATTACCGATTGCGGCGCTACCGTATGGCTGATATCATTATAGCCGTAATAGGGAAACATGCCTAGCCAGGGTGTGGTATTACCCCACAGCGATACAATAGGCTTTTGCCAGGCTGCCGCAATATGCATCAGGCCGGTATCGTTGCTGACAATTACTTTGGCGCGCTTTACCAAATGTGCCGATTCGGTAAGGTTAAATTTTCCACAGGCATTATATACCTTCCCTTCCTGTCCTGCTGCAATGAGTTTTCCGGCTTCCCGGTCTTCAGGCCCTCCGAGTAATATTACAGGATAAGGAATCAGCGGTAGCAGCGCGCTCCATTTTTCTATGGGAAATTGTTTTGTGGCAAAAGATCCGCCGATCACACATCCTACAAAGCCTGCCCAATGACCCATGGGAATATCATCCTGCTGTGTCGCTTTTTCTTCGGCAATAAAATAGTCCAGCCCCTTGCCGTCATTTTTCGCAGCTAATTGCTCCACAGCTTTGAAATAACGGTTGACGATACTTTTATCCGGGAGAGTGTTCCATTTGAAATTGACGTAAAACCATTTTTGAATATTCAGTTTGGGAAAGGTATAGGACTTTGCCTGCAATGCATTCCGTACACGTGCGCTCCGGAAATTTTTCTGCAGATCAATGATATAATCAAAGGGTATCTTTTTTAACTGATGAATATTATCATTCAAATCCTGATCTAATTCATGGACAACATCAATATAGGGATTGCCGGCAATAACGGCACTGAAATTTTTTTTAATTAAAAAATGTAATTCTGCTTCCGGGTATTTTTTTTTGAGACTGCGAATAACCGGCGTGGTCAGCACAATATCACCGATTGAAGAAAAGCGAATGATCAAAATCCTTTGTACCGGCGGTGGCAGTTTCTTCTTCCCGAATAAGCGCATAGCAGTGTTAAGCAAAAAGCCAAAATTAAATCGTCATAATTACAAAGCCAAAACGAGCAACGAACGAAGCATCATTTTCCATTCTCCGATTCTTCTCCATTCTCCATTCTCCATTCTCCAATTCTTCATTCTTTATTCTTTATTCTCCAATTCTTCATTCTTCATTCTTCATTCTTCATTCTTCATTTCCCATCAATGCTGTTTTGCAGCGTCAGCCTGATGGGTATCACGTATATGATTAAGGGTGGGAATAGCCAGTAAAGCGGCGATGATCATAAATACGGCTCCGGTCAGATAAGGCATGCCCGGAAAATAAACAGGCGCTTTTTTTCCTGAAAAATAAGCAAACAGATAATTCATCATCAGCGGTCCTACAATTGAAGTAACGCTCATAATGCTGGCTAAGCCGCCCTGCAGTTCCCCCTGTTCGCTGGAACGTACCTGGCCGGAGATGATACCCTGCAATGCCGGCCCTGCAATGCCGCCCAGGCAATAAGGGATCAGAAAGACAAACATCATCCAGCCCTGTGTGGCAAACGCAAACAATGCAAGTCCGAAAGCATACAGCAGCAGCCCGACAAATACCGATCGTGCCTGGCCGTATTTGGGAATAATTTTCCGGATTAAAAATCCCTGGACAAACATGACTAATGCGCCTACCACGCCTAAGGAAATACCTACGGTTGCTTCATCCCACCCGAACTTGTACATGGTGTAATAGGTCCAGACGGATTGCACGGCATAGCTTGCCAGATAGACAAACACAAAGGACAATACTAAGCCGGACACCACGGAATATTTTCGCAATCGCAGCAGAGAGCCTAAAGGATTGGCGCGTTTCCACTCAAACCTGCGGCGATGCCGGATACTTAATGATTCGGGCAGGGCAAAATATCCGTAAGTAAAATTGGCAAATGCAAATACTGCGGAGACAATAAAGGGTACACGGGAACCGAAGGAGGCAAATAAGCCACCGATCACGGGGCCGATAATAAATCCCAAACCGAATGCCACACCGATAAGCCCGAAATTCTGAGCACGTTTTTCGGGAGTGCTCACATCGGCAATATAGGCGCTGGCTGTGGTAAAGCTGGCTCCTGCAACGCCGGCAAGGGCACGGCCAACGAACAGCCAGGTTATGGTGGGCGCCCAGGCCTGGAACAGATAATCCACGCCCATGCCCAACAGTGCAATCAGCAGGATGGGTCTGCGTCCGTAGCGGTCGCTCAGTCCGCCCAGGATGGGGGCGCATATAAATTGCAGCAAGGCAAAAGTAAAGAGCAGCCAGCCTCCGTAGCGGGAGGCTGCATTGACATCACCCTGTATCAGTTCCTCAATTAATTTTGGAATGACCGGAATGATGATAGCCATGCCCATGATATCAATCAGCAGCGTGATAAAGACAAAAACCAGCGCATTTTTTGGTCGGTCGGAAGTAGTAGCCATTTTAAAAAAAATCAGGCGCAAATATAACCTTATTCTGAATTTATGAACACCGGCAAAGGGAGAGGGTGTGCTTCAACTTTTCCACCGGTCGGTGAGGACACCAACCGGACGCTGTGGTTGGTGTTCTCACCGACCACATATAGCGGCAATGCGTATTTGAAATGCATCCGGAGGTTCCATCAGGTATTGTCTTTGAAATCGTCCATAGTAAGGGCAACCTGAGCGCCCCGGTATTCCCTTGGATCATTAGAAGCAATAATCGTCATTTTTCCTTTTGTAAGATCATGCAAACATTTTTGATATAAATCCACTCCTTGCTGATCCAGGTTGCTGCAAGGCTCATCCAGCAGTAAGCAGGGGGTATCGGAAAAGAATGCCTGTGCCAGTTTGGCTCTTTGTTTCATACCGGAAGAAAAATCCCGGAGGAGTTTGTGGGCTGCCCCGGAGAGTTGCATTTCTTCAATAATCCGGTCAATAGTATAGCCGGGAATTATTTTTTTAAAAGAAAAATGAAATTTTAAAAACTCGGTGAGACTCAGCTCTTCAATCAGATCCATGCCCGGTGCGCAATAACTGATCTTTTCAAAAATCTTTTCGGGCGGAAGTGTCGTTGTATCTTCTGCGGAATAGATCAATTCGCCGGCGTTGAAAGCCTGCATACCGCCGATGATACGCAGCAGGGTGGATTTGCCCGATCCGTTTGCACCAAGTATGGCATAGGTTCCATTACCTTCAAAAACATAACTGATCTTTTTGAAGATCCAGTGATGATGATATCGTTTGCTGATGTGTTTAAGATAAATCTTCATTGCTTCTCCGGGCAAAGCCGCGCATAATGCCTCTTCCTGATTCGCGGATAAAAGTGAGTATCTCATCCCGTTCATCGGATACCGGAATTTCGGCTTCAATAATATTAATGGCCTGGGCCACATTATATCCTCTTACAAACAATATCCGGTAGATATCAAGAATCTCATTAATCTTCTCAATATTATACCCGCGCCTTTTGAGACCTACCGAATTAACGCCTACATAAGAAAGCGGTTCTCTTGCGGCTTTTACATAGGGCGGCACGTCTTTGCGTACCAATGAGCCGCCGGTAATAAAGGCATGCCGGCCTATCTGGACAAATTGCTGCACGGCTACCAATCCGGCCAGGATAACGTAATCGCCAATGGTAATATGCCCTGCCAAAGTACTGTTGTTGGAAAAAATACAGTGATCTCCGATAATACAATCATGTGCAATATGGCAGTATGCCATAATGAGGCAGTGGTCACCCACGCGGGTCATCATTTTGTCGCTGGTGCCCCGGTTGATGGTAACGCATTCCCTGATGGTACAATAATCCCCGATAAAGACATTGGTGTTTTCACCTTTGTATTTCATATCCTGGGGAATGGCTGCAATAACCGCACCCGGAAATATCTTACAATGGCTGCCGATGCGCGCGCCGTCCATTATCGTAACGTGGGAAGCCACCCACGTACCATCGCCGATTTCCACATCTTTGTGAATGACGGCAAAGGGTTCTATCGTGACATCTTTGCCTATCTTGGCATCGGGATGTATATACGTTAGCGGGTGAATCATAGCATTAAGTCAAAAGTCAAAAGTAAACCCCGAATGATCGGGACAAGAATGCAAAACAGTAGGCGGTTAATAACCCGTTCAATAAAAATTTAAGCATACAAACACTATCTTTTTGACTTAGGAATGGTATGTTTTAATGATTTCCGGTCGGCACATAATTTTATCCGCTTATTTTGCTTTAGGCAAAATTTGTGCTACCAATTCCGCCTCTGTGGCAATTTTATTCCCCACAAAGGCTGTACCGTGCATTTCGCAGATACCCCGTCGAATCGGGTTGGTCAGTTCTAATTTCAGGATCAACGTGTCGCCGGGCACTACTTTTTGTTTGAATTTTACTTTGTCAATCTTTAAAAAATAAGTATCGTAATTTTCAGGATCGGTATAGTTGTTCAATGCCAGAATACCGCCCACCTGGGCCATAGCTTCTATTTGCAGCACTCCCGGCATAACGGGATTTCCGGGGAAATGCCCCTGGAAGAAATGTTCGTTGAATGTTACGTTTTTAATGCCCACCACTTCATTATCGGACATATGAATGATCTTATCCACCAATAAAAAAGGGAATTTATGAGGTAAAGATTTTTCGATATGGGTAATATCATATACCGGTGGCTGATTGGGATCATACACCGGAATGGCAGAAAGGTGTTTGTTCTTTTTGATGTATTGTTTGATTTTTTTGGCAAATTCCACATTGGTGGTATGACCGGGCCGACTGGCAATGATATGTGCATTGATGGCATAGCCGGTCAATGCCATATCGCCTACAATATCCAGCAGCTTGTGCCGTGCCGGCTCATTATTATGATGCAGTCTGATATTATTCAGAATACCTTCGGATTGCACTGCTACTTTTTGCTTGTTAAAGATGCGGGCTAATTTTTCCAGTTCGGTATCGCTGATTTTTTTATCCACTACCACAATGGCATTGCTGAGATCGCCGCCTTTGATCAGGTTGTTTTCTAATAAAAACTCCAATTCATGCAGGAAGCAAAACGTACGGCTGTTGGCAATATCCTTTTTGAAATTGGTGATATGCTTCAAAACAGCATGTTGCGTTCCTAATACCGGGGAGTTAAAGTCAATCATGGTGGTGACCTGGTAATTGTTGGCGGGTATAGCCAGCATATCCACATTCTTTACCGGGTCGTAATAATGAATATTGGTATCAATGGAATAATACATTTTCTTGGCATTCTGGACTTGAATGCCGGCCTGGTCAATAGCGGTAATAAAGCCTGCGGCGCTGCCATCTAATATAGGAATTTCAGGACCGTCAAGCTGTAGCATCACATTATCCACACCCATGCCGGACAAAGCAGCCAGTATATGCTCTACGGTATGAATACGGGCGCCCTGATGCTCTAATGTAGTGCCTCTTGAAGTATCCACTACATAGTCCACATCCGCTTTTATAACAGGTTCACCCGGCAGGTCGGTTCGCTGAAACCGGATTCCGAAGCCGGGGTTAGCGGGCTTTAAGGTTAGGATTACATTTTCGCCGGTATGTAAACCTACGCCGTTAATGGTTACTTCACTGTTTAGGGTTTGCTGAAACTCCTGAGCGGGCATCACTTGATCGTTTTTCATATAATGGTCATACGTCCGTCCTCATTCAACGAATGAATGAAGCCTGTTTAGACAATTTATTACTTATCAATTTTATCAGCGCAAAGTAAAGGATAAATTTAATACAAAGAAAACACTGCTTATACCTGTTGATCTTTCAGCATCTTTTCCAACTTTTCGATACGTTCCAGGATAGCCGGCAGATTGCGAAAAACTGCCTGACTGCGCAGGGAGCTTTTGTAATCGAATGCCGGGGAACCGGTGAGCGCCGTGTCGGGAGTGGTTATTGATTTGGATAAGCCGCTTTGCGCGTTGATCTTAGTGCCGTCTGCGATCTGGATATGACCGACTATGCCTACCTGTCCGCCTATTACACAATGTTTCCCGATTTTGGTGCTGCCGGATATGCCGGTTTGTGCCGCTATAACGGTACGTTCACCTATCTCCACATTATGGGCAATCTGGATCAGGTTGTCTAATTTTACCCCTTTTTTGATGGTTGTAGATCCCATTGTGGCCCGGTCAATGGTGGTATTGGCGCCGATTTCTACCTGGTCTTCAATTACCACATTGCCCAATTGCGGCACTTTTTTATAGGAGCCGTCTTTTTGATGGGCAAAACCGAATCCGTCACCACCAATAACTACGCCGGCATGGATAATGACCTGCCTGCCGATAATACTGTTATGGTATATTTTCACACCTGCATTAATCATGCTGTCGTTACCGATCCGGACATTATCACCGATAAATGTACCGGGAAATATTTTTACCTTATTACCAATGCGGGCGTTTTTACCGATATAGCAGAAAGCCCCGATATATACATCTTCGCCAAGCGTTGCTGTATCGCTGATGAAAGCAGGCTGCTCAATACCTTTCCGTTCCTCATTTCCGGAAATGAACTGGCTGTATTTATCCATCAGCAGGGCAAAAGCAGCATAAGCATCATCCACACGGATAAGGGTAGGGGAAACCGGGCGTTCGGCCTGAAATGACTTGTTGACAATCACGATAGATGCTTCCGTTTCATACAGGTAAGGTTCATATTTCGGGTTGGCTACGAAGCTCAGCGAGCCTTGCGCAGCATCCTCTATTTTTGCGATCCCGGAGATCAGTACTTCGGGGTTGCCCTCAAGTGATCCGTGTATAAAAGAAGCGATCTGACTGGCGTTAAACTGCATTGAATATTTTAATAAATAAATTACAAATCGGAAACAGTTGGGTTATCATGAGGCACCCGTTGATAACCGATATAATATTTTCTTACCGGAACAGTCATGCTGGAATTGACCAATGCATTATCCACATCGGATATGTTTTTCAGGCTGCCGTCTTTCATTAATATATTAATACGCTCATCGTTTTCGTTATAGGTGCTGTTGGAAGTTGTTCCGCTAAATGCATAAAACGGCCATTCCGCCTCATTTATTTTTTTATACCGCAATAAATTTGCTTTTACTGCTTCCAATTCCTGATCCAAAGGCTGGTTGCTCATCTTTATTTTATACAGTTTTCTGTTCATCAGCATCGTACAAAGCATACTCAGTATCGGGTCGCTGTGATTTGTCCATACTTTGGCCGATGTGGTAATATCACCATCGTCTAATGCGCAAAACTGTTCCAGCACTTTTATATCAGACGATAAACCGGCGCCTGTTATTTGTTCATAGAGGAAAAACCGGAGCGCGGGTGTGCCGAACAGGTCAGTGCCCTGTCGGGCAAGCTGTTTCGCGCGTTTGAGGATATTGATGATCAACAGCTCGGCTGACAATACGGCTTTATGAAGATATACCTGCCAGTACATGAGCCGGCGTGCCACAATAAATTTTTCTACCGAATGAATACCTTTTTCTTCCACGGCCAGGTTGCCGTTTACTACTACTAACATCTGGAGGATGCGGTCATAACCAATCACCCCTTCTGAAACACCAGTGAAAAAGCTATCACGATTCAGATAATCCATACGATCCATATCCAACTGACTGGAGACTAACTGATGCAGAAATTTTTTAGGATAGTGGTTGTCGAAAATGGCCATAGCTCGTTCCAGGTCAAAATGGCCGCTTTCCTGTAGTCGTTTCATAATCAGCATGGAAATATCCTCATGGCTGATACCCGAAACTAAGGTATGTTCTAAGGCATGGGAAAAAGGCCCGTGACCGATATCGTGCAGCAGTATGGCCTGACGTGCGGCAATATATTCTTCCGGTGAAATGTCCACGCCTTTGCCGGACAGCACCTGTAATGCCGTACCCATTAAATGTGCCGCACCCAAAGAATGATGAAACCTGGTGTGTACGGCACCCGGATATACTAACGAAGCCATGCCCATTTGCCGGATATAGCGTAAACGCTGAAACCAGCGATGTTCTACCAGTTGCATCACTTCCTGCTCCGGAAATTTGATGAAGCCATATACCGGATCATTAATAATTTTTCCCTGTATCATAATTGCTGCAAAATTATCTGATTAAATTTCAAAACAGGATGGGAGGTATTTTCATTTTTATATTTAAACTATAAGAGCACGGTGTTTTGAAAAAATGAAGCGGGTTTGCTAACTTAGCACCCGATTTGATGATTTAGCCGGTATGCCGGATAAATCGGACTGTTTTTGAACGAATTTGGAGCAGTTGTAAGTCATAAGCTAATAGCTATTAGCTAATAGCTAATTTAATAAAAAATTTCTCTTTCAATACATAAAGCGATGATCGAAATAAAAGTGCCACCGGTGGGCGAATCTATAAGTGAAGTTACTTTAGTGAGCTGGATTAAAAAGAACGGCGACTGGGTAGAACGGGATGAGGTAATTTGCGAATTGGAATCCGAAAAAGCCACCTTCGAACTTAATGCCGAGCAGGCCGGCATCCTGCATACCGTTGCCGAAGAAGGACAGGATTTGAAGATTGGCGATGTGGCCTGCACTATAGACGAAACTGCTGAACGTCCGGCAGAAGCCGCAGCGCCTGCGCCTGCCGCTGAGGCAAAAGCAGCGCCTAAGGTTACACCTGAAGCAACACCTGCTGTAGCTGCCCAACCTGCTACAGGAGGAGATCGGGAGGTGAAAGCTACGCCGGTTGCCCAGGCTATTATGGCGGATAAAAATGTACCGCCGGCACAGGTGAAAGGCAGCGGCACAAACGGAAGAATCCTGAAACATGATGTGCTGAGCGCATTGGAACATCCGGAAACAACTACCGGAGGAAAGGCACTGTTTTCCCGCGAAGACCGCAGGGAAAAGATGAGCAATTTACGCCGTACCGTTTCCCGCCGGTTAGTGGAAGCCAAAAATTCCACGGCTATGCTGACGACCTTCAATGAGGTGGACATGACGGAGATCATGAGCATCCGGAAGCAGTTTAAAGACCGGTTTAAGGAAACGCACAGTATCGGCCTGGGCTTTATGTCATTCTTTGCCCGTGCATGTTGCATAGCTTTGCAGGAATGGCCTGCTGTAAATGCTTATATTGACGGTGATGCAATTGTCTATCATGACTACTGTGATATTTCCATTGCCGTATCGGCTCCTAAAGGATTAGTGGTTCCGGTGATCCGCAATGCGGAAAGCCTGAGCATGGCCGGTATAGAAAAAGAGGTGGCGGCGCTGGCCGCAAAGGCAAGGGATAATAAACTGACTATTGAAGAAATGACCGGTGGCACCTTTACCATTACCAACGGCGGGGTGTTTGGCTCGCTGATGAGTACACCCATCATCAATATTCCGCAATCCGCTATCCTGGGTATGCACAAGATACAGGAACGGCCAATGGCCATTAACGGAAAAGTAGAAATTCGCCCGATGATGTACCTGGCACTGAGCTATGATCACCGGATCATTGACGGACGGGAATCAGTTGGATTCTTAGTTCGTGTGAAAGAATTGCTGGAAAACCCTGCATTGCTGTTAGTGGGTAAGGACCCGGTACGGTTGTTGCTTGAGCTGTAGGCACGAATCCCAGACACGAATTTCAGACACGAATTTCACGAATTAGCACGAATTGTTTTTAGCGCGAATTGTTATTTCGAATTGATAAATGGGAGAGGATGTTATGGTAAGCTGTATTTTTACAGACGGTTTACCATAACATCCATCATTATAACGTCCATCACTGTAATACATCCATCTCCATTATCCTTGCTTAGGCCATTGCAGCAAGCACTTTGGCTTTTACTTCCTGAAGCGGCATGCGTTCCTGTTGCATGCTGTCGCGGAAGCGAATCGTAACCGTGCCGTCTTCTTTAGTTTGATGATCTATGGTGACACAGAAGGGCGTACCTAAGGCATCCATCCGGCGATAGCGTTTTCCGATGGTGTCTTTTTCTTCATAAAAACATTTGAAGTGCGGCATGCAGTCCTGCATCAGCTCCCTGGCAATATCGGGTAGGCCATCCTTTTTGGTCAGCGGCAGTACGGCTAATTTTATAGGTGCCAGTTTTGGTGCGAATTTTAAGACCACCCGGCTGTCTTTCTTTTCCTCCGTGCTGAGATCCTGCTCCTCATAAGCCTCGCTTAAAACCATCATTACGGTACGATCCAGGCCGATGGAAGTTTCAATCACATAAGGAATATAATGCTGGTTGATCTCGGTATCGAAATAGGTCAGTTTCTTTTTGCTGAATTCCTGGTGACGGAAAAGATCGTAATCCGTGCGGGAATGAATACCTTCCACTTCTTTGAAACCCATCGGGAAATCATATTCAATATCGCAAGCGGCATCGGCATAATGCGCTAATTTCACATGATCGTGAAAACGGTAATGGTCTGCGGGAATGCCTAAAGAAAGATGCCATTTCATCCTGGCTTCTTTCCAGTGGGCATACCAGGTTTGTTGTGTGCCGGGACGCACGAAAAATTGCATTTCCATTTGCTCAAATTCCCGCATACGGAAGATAAAACCTCTGGCTACAATTTCATTTCGGAATGCCTTTCCCACCTGGGCAATGCCAAAAGGAATCTTCATTCTTCCGGTTTTTTGCACGTTCAGAAAGTTGACAAATATGCCCTGAGCCGTTTCAGGACGCAGATATATTGTTTGCGTTTCATCGGCTACCGAACCGACTTCGGTAGCAAACATCAGGTTGAACTGGCGGATATCGCTCCAATTGCAGGTATCGCTTACGGGGCATTTGATCCTGCGCGCTTCAATCAGTTGTTTTAAGCCCTCAAAATTATCTTCGGTCAGCAGTTGCTCCATTTGTTGAATCAGCTCATTGCCTTCTTCCGGAGGCAGCGATGCGGCATAATTTTCAATCAGATGGTCAACCCGGTAGCGTTTCTTACTGTCCTTGTTGTCAATCATCGGATCACTGAAATTATCCACATGACCGCTGGCTTTCCAAACGGTCGGGTGCATGAATATGGAAGCATCAATGCCTACAATGTTTTCCTGGAGTTGCGTCATGCTGCGCCACCAGTAATCGCGGATATTGCGTTTGAGTTCTACGCCCCATTGTCCATAATCATACACGGCGCCTAAGCCGTCGTAGATTTCGCTGGAAGGGAAAATAAATCCGTACTCTTTTGCATGGGCGATGATCGCCTGAAGTTTGTTGTCCTGTGCCATAATGAGTGTGCAAAGATAATGGCTGAATGCCGAATTTGAATGGGGAAGGGCGATTCTTACCAAATGCCGGATCACTCCGGAATTTGTATAGGGTTAAAAATTATGTTCCCGACAGAATTGAGATTTGACACCTTTTTGAAAGTTGTCAAATCTTTCAAGGTCGTAATTGTGTACAAGACGAAAAACATTTGATGTACATTATTCAAAACAAGTATTAGCGCCTGCTTATTTTTCTTCAAATTTTTCCATAAAAAAACAGGAGCGCTGATGCACTCCTGCTTCTTCAGGTAACCTGAAATCCGGATTAATGAACGATAGTTACATTAACGGCGTTCATACCTTTACGACCTTGTTGCATTTCAAATTCAACTTCATCGTTTTCTTTGATTTTATCAATAATACCGGTGGAGTGAACAAACACTTCCTCGCCGCTTGTATTGTTCTTAATAAAACCGTAGCCTTTTTCGTTGTTGAAGAATTTTACAATTCCCCGCATTTTTTCTTGTTGCACTGTAATAATAATTTTTTAAAAGTAAACCGCAAATGTACTTCTAAAATATATTAATCAACAAAATTTTTTAAAATATTATTTAAAAAGTTGCTTTTACTTATTTCAGGAAGGGCATTTTTACCACAGTTGCCTTTAATGCTTTGTCGCGTACACTGACAAAAACCGTACTGCCTTCATCGGCAAATTCCTTTTGTATATAAGCCATAGCAATGGCTTTATTCAGGCTCGGAGCCTGTGTTCCCGAAGTAACATGGCCTATCTCATTACCCTGCACATCCTGCAGTTGGTACCCGTGACGGGGAATGCCCTTATCAACCATTTCAAGGCCGATCAGCTTGCGGGAAACACCCTCCGCTTTTTGTTGCTCCAGGATATTCCGGGCCGTAAAATCTTTGGTAAACTTCGTGATCCATCCGAGACCCGCTTCAAGAGGCGATGTGGTATCATCAATATCATTGCCATACAGGCAAAATCCTTTTTCCAAACGTAAAGTATCCCTTGCGCCGAGCCCTATAGGTTTAAGCCCCTGCGGACTGCCCACACGAAAGATTTCGTTCCATATTGTAGCCGCATCATCACCTTTGTTCTCAAAGTATATTTCCAGGCCGCCACTGCCGGTATAGCCGGTAGCGCTGATGATCACATTATCAATGCCGGCAAATGTTCCTTTAACGAAGGTGTAGTATTTCAGATTGGTCAGATCCTGATCAGTCAGCTCCTGCATGTAAGCAACGGCTTTAGGCCCCTGAATGGCTAACAGTGCAGTTTTATCCGATATATTGTGCATCTCGGCGCCATTCGTATTGTGTTGGCTGATCCAGTTCCAGTCTTTTTCTATATTAGAGGCATTAACCACCAGCATATAGGACTGATTAGGTTCTAAGCAATAAACAATCAGGTCGTCCACAATACCGCCCTGCTCGTTCGGCATGCAGGAATACTGCGCTTTGCCGGCAGCCAGTTTGGAAGCGTCATTGGTGGTGACCCGCTGGATGAGATCCAAAGCGTTTTCTCCTTTCAGGATAAATTCGCCCATGTGGCTGACATCAAATACGCCGGCATTATTCCGGACGGTGGCATGTTCGTCATTAATACCACTGTAAGAAATCGGCATATTATAGCCGGCAAATTCCGCCATTTTAGCACCTAAGCCAATATGGATATCGGTAAACGGTGTTTTCTTCATGAATACATGTTGTTTTTAAAAGGAAAAAGATTAACCAAGATATTCTACGTAAATTTTTGGTGTTTCCTGCAGCTTAATGCGATGCAGTTGCACACCGTCTTTTGCTAAATGAGGCTGTAACTCATTCCAGATGGCAATGCAGAGATTTTCGGCGCTGGTAAATTTTCCCGCCATAAAATCCACATCAATATTCAGGTTGCGATGATCTACTTTTTCGATGATCACTTCTTTAATCAGATCGCCTAAAGTTTTGGCATTATATACGAAACCCGTTTCCGGGTTAGGAAGCCCTTTAACCGTTACATGCATTTCATAATTATGGCCATGCCAGTTTTCATTGGCACATTTTCCGAAAACCCGGAGGTTGTCTTCTGCAGACCAGGCAGGATTATAGAGCTTGTGTGCCGCGTTAAAATGCTCCACCCTGGTTAGATATATCATTTCTATCTTAAAAATTTGTGCAAAGGTACTATCAATATAAGGTTTTGCAAAAACGTATTACATTTGATACATTACACCGGAATACCCGGAAGGCTGACAAAATATTTTGCAGCCCTTATCATAAGAAACAGGTTTTAAATTTTTGCTGATGAATATCCTGCTGGCTGCCGCCACACCTTTTGAAATAGCCTCCTTTGCCGCCGCTGGTGATGTAACGCTTCATGGAAATGACCGGCTGCATATCTGTATTACCGGGGTTGGTTTGATGGCAGCCACCTATAAGCTTATCGAAAGTATTGGGAAGCATCGCCCGGACTTTGTGTTGCAGGCCGGTGTAGCCGGAGCCTTCCCGCATAGTGGATTCCGTACCGGCGATATGGTTTTTGTAGCGCGCGAACTGCTTGGTGATTGCGGCACGGAAGAAGGCAACCTGTTCCAGGATGTATTTGATATCGGTTTAGTGGAAGCCGACAGTTTTCCATTTGATCAAAAATATATCATTAATCCTATAGAAGGATTAGCAGCAAAGATTGATCTGCCTGAGGCTACCGGTCTTACCGTGCATACGGTAAGCGGCTCGGATAAGACTGCCCTGATGCGGGCGGAAAAATACCGGGCTGATGTGGAAAGTATGGAAGGCGCAGCATTGCATTATGTTTGCCGGCAACAGCATATCCCTTTTGCCCAGGTACGCTGTATATCCAATAGGGTAGAGCGCAGGGATAAAAGTAAATGGGAAATGGAAAAGGCGCTCCGGCGTCTTAACGACTGGCTGAGCGCCTTTTTACAGGAAACCATAACGTTTTGATCCGATATGCTAAGCAATCGTTTTGCGATTCTTAGCCATTTGCGCCAGGTTAAGGAATATATGCACTGCGGCAAATGTCATGGAAAAATAAAACAGCGCCGTATCCTGAACGTCGACGGTGTAATGGTGCGCCAGCGCCACCAATACCAAAACAAAGGCTAACAGCAAGCCGGTAACGGCCACAGTCCGGTATCCTTTGGCATCCCGGTTAGCACCGTTAAGTATGCTGTGCTTTATTCCGTAAAACATATATACATCTAAGCCGATCAGCATCCATACAATCAGCCGGATCCAGGTATCGAAAGGCAGGAAGGCCATCATGCCAAAGCAAACCAGTACGCCGAGTATCGGTATCAGCGGCACCATGGGTGTGCGAAAGGCGCGCGGTGCGTCCGGATTGGAACGGCGGAGTACCAGTACACCTATGCAGACTAAGATAAAGGCGAACAGCGTACCGATACTGGTCATTTCGCCCACGACCCGACCGGGAACGAATGCGGCAAACAAGCTGACAAATACCATAAAGAAGGCATTGGAGCGGGATGGTGTTCGGAATTTTGAGTGAATGGTGGAAAATATCCGGGGTAGCAGGCCGTCGCGGCTCATGGAATAAAAAACCCGGCTTTGTCCCATCAGCATCACTAAGATAACGGAGGAATAGCCCAATAAAATGGCGATGATGATACTGGTATTTAACCAGGGATAGGCCGGTACTACAATACCGTTGGCTCCGGGAAGCCCCATGTTTTCGATGGCGATGGCTACCGGTGCCAGATGGTCTGTGGCTCCGTCTCCGCCGAATTTGGAATAATGGACTACGCCTACCATAACATAGGCAAAGATGATATAGAGCACGGTACAGATCAGCAGGGATCCCATAATGCCGACCGGCATGGCCTTTTTTGGATTTTTGGTTTCCTGGGCTGCCGTGGATACCGCATCAAAACCGATATAGGCAAAGAATACCACGGCCGCTGCTCTGATTACACCCGACCAGCCGAAGGCGCCAAATTTTCCCTGGTTTTCGGGAATCAGCGGGGTTAAATTATCCGGGTTGACATAACGGATACCGACAATAATAAATGCCAATACGATGGATACTTTCAAAATAACAATAATCGTATTGACGAATGCCGATTCGCTGGTGCCTTTAATCAATACTAAGGACATTACGACAACAATAAAAACAGCGGGAAGATTGAAGATGCCCGATACGCCGTTGGCGGTATCGAATGGGGTCATCATCAGTTCAGGTGGAAGAGCCAACCCGTAAGTACTCAGCAGCTTGCCAAGATAGCCCGACCAACTGGAGGCTACGGTGGCTGCACCTACCGCATATTCCAGCACCAGATCCCAGCCGATGATCCAGGCAATAAATTCTCCCATAGTGGCATAGGAGTAGGTATAAGCGCTGCCTGCCACCGGTATCATGGAGGCAAATTCCGCATAGCACAAACCTGCAAAGGCACATCCGAGGGCGGCAATGATGAAGGAAATCATAATGCCCGGTCCGGCATAGTTGGCCGCCGCCATTCCGGTGATGGAAAACAATCCCGCACCGATAATGGCGCCGATACCTAAGGAAACGAGAGCGGTTGAACTGAGTGTTTTTTTCAGACCATGCTCCGAATCGCCGGATTCCATTAATAAGAGGTCAAGTGGTTTGCGTTTAAATATGCTCATATAAATTCTGCTATTTAAAAATGAATAGGAATGGATTAGCTTTTGTGGGGATAATATTATAAAATAATTAGTAAAGAAACGACAAAACAAGGTTGCAATACGAAAAAAAACGGAACGAGGTGGGGAAGTTGCATTTTATCCTATACCTGCGGAGTGAAATAATTTGTCAGGCCTGTGCGTTGTCGGCCTTAGTTTGCATTCCATTGCGTTTGTTGTTTACCAATGCCGAAAGTACCCAAAAGAATAGCCGTATTGCCCGCAATAACTGCCGGATTTTCTCAGCAGCGTTTTGCTTTAGGCTTTTAGGGTGGTTCATTTCAATAATTTCCGCTTTCCCACCTCCTGTAATATGCTCATTTGCTGAATAGCTATTTTATTCAGTTTTATCAGCCGCTCTTTTTACGGCATTTTCTCGTTGATGAAAACTGCGTTCAGGTTTTCCATATTTGAAAGACAAATCAATTCGTTGATTGTTGCATAATCACGGATATTGCCATTCCGTGTTGGGTTGTCTTCCCGCCATTGTTTGGCGGTCATTCCAAACAGCGCCATATTCAGCACATCCGCTTCATTGGCATAAATGAAAGAGGTTTCTTTGTTCGTTAGTTCTTTGGGGATAAGGTTTCGTTTTACGGCATCGGTATGGATATGGTAATTGATTTTTGTCAGTTCACGTTTAGCCGTCCAGCCAATTGCTTTTTGCTCTTCTTCTTTAAGCCGTTGAAATTCTTTGATTAGATATAGTTCAAACTCTACCGATACCCATGATGCAAATTTAAAGGCAATATCTCTTTGGGCGAAAGTGCCGCCACCGGCGCCATTTTTAGAAATGATACCAATTGCACCGGTAAGTTCCACCCATCGTGATGGGCTCATGGTAAAAGCGTTGCTGCCGGATGCTTTTAAAAGGGGGTCGAATTCGACCCCTTTAAAACCGGGGTTGTTTAAAACTTCCCAAAGCCCTAAATATTCCAAGGTGTTTTTTAGCCTTATCCGGTTTTTAACTACATCTTTTGGCTCAATTGGTTTTTTTGTTTGGCGATGTCTGTAATACAGATGTAATCAAAACCATTTGCCTTAATGGCCCTGATGCTTATCTCTTTTACAATTATGTTATTGCTTTTTGCCATATTGTTTTTATCAGCATTTTAATTGAGTAAACACCACCACAAAGTTGCGAAAAATGTGATGAAATATTTTTGGACGATGAGCAGTTCGATGTTTATAAAACTAATGAAAGGACTAAAATAAGGGTATGTATTTCATCCGTTTTTCGCTTCTTACAAGGACTTATTTTTAAATTTTACAGCAGCTTATCGGAAATATTTGTTTAGTTTTTCTGAAATCGTTTTTTCATCGGGTAATAATTTTTGATAGCTTTTGGGCAATAATGAGGTAGTGTTGTAAGTGGCTACGCCAATGGGCTGATGGCCTGTTTTCAGCGAATATTCCACAATAGTTCTGTTTTTCTCTTTACAGATAATAATGCCGATGCTGTCTTTTTCGTTCGGGAGTTTTACTTTTTCGTTCAGCAGGGTGAGGTAAAATTCCATTTTGCCTTTGTATTCGGGCGAGAACTCGCCTATTTTCAGTTCTATGGCAACGAGGCATTGCAGTTGCCGGTGATACAAAAGCAAATCAATGAAATATTCCTTACCACCTGCTTCTACTTTAAACTGGTTGCCGACAAACGTAAACTGATGACCCATTTCCAGTAAAAAGTTGCGGATGTTTTGTATCAGTGCAGTTTCGAGTTCCCGTTCCGAGTGTTCGTCTGCAAGGCTTAAAAAATCAAAGGTGTATTCATCTTTCACCGCTAAAACAGCCTGATTTTTCACATTTTCAGGCAATGTGTTATCAAAATTGGTTTGGTTGAGCAGGTATTTTTCGTAGGCTTTGTTTTCAATCTGATGAGTGAGTACCGCTTTTGTCCAGCCGAATTTTTTGGTGGAATGTATATAGAACCGGCGTTCCAGGTTATCTTTGCACTTGTTGAGAATAATGATATGCTTTGTCCAGCTAATTTCTCCAACCATTGGTTGGAGATTTTCATTTCCCTGATATTCAGCGTAAAACTGCGCCATTAGCCAAAGGTTGGTAGTAGAAAAACCCCCTCCGCCCGGAAACTCCTGCTGCAATGCCGCTGAAAGCGTAGGTACTACTGCCTTTCCCCAGCTTTTTGCTTGCTTTTCGGTAATGGATTTGCCAATATCCCAGTACAGGCGGATCAGCTCTACGTTTACGGCTTTTAAAGCGTTGTACTGCGCTTCTCTTACTTTTCGTTTGATTTCGTTGATAAAATCAAATTGTTCTGATGGTAATGTGGTGTTCATATATTAGTTTGGGGTTGATTAGGGATATTTTATTGCTCAAAAATAGCCATCTATTATTTGTGCGGTTAGGCTTTTTTTGTTTTGTCTTTTGCATTTTTATTGAAAAACTATAGCTATCCGGAATGTTAAGCCCTAATGGATTTTATTTTGTAGATTTGTATGGCAATTATTCCCAAGCCCTATAAAATGTATTATTGCTTAACCAAAGCGCTATGGGCTGTATGTGCTGAATTTTATGAATCAGTTTTAAATATTTTATTATTTTGCATTTTTACTTTTTATTTTTTACTTAATCATGAAAACATTACACCTGTCCGGATTTTTAAGTATCCTGCTGCTGATTCCCGGTTGTCTTTTTGGCCAGCAGGCCGGAGATTTAGATACCACATTCGGCGCGGGCGGAATGCTGAGTTCCGCATTTGGAAATGACGGTATTAAGGCGGTGTTTCACCTGCAGGACGGAAAGATACTGGCGACAGGCTCCTCAGATCAGCAGGAGTTTATATTGGCGCGTTATGAAGAAGACGGCGCTTTGGATAATGCCTATGGCATGGATGGCTATATCGCTGTACCCAATACCGGTATGCTCACTGCCGCCGCATTACAGCCGGGGGAGAATCCATATATCGTGCTGTCCGGCTATAATGCCTCCGGAACGGTTGTGGTGAAATATCATCTTGACGGAACTGCGGACAGCAGCTTCGGTTGGAATGGCATGGTGCAGACGGATATTTGCGGTCAGGGCTTTTCCGATTATGCCCAGGCAGTGGCTGTGCAGCCGGATCATAAAATTGTGGTTGCGGGATATTGCCGGGATGATACTTTCACCGTAGAGACCCGTCTGAACGTGATTCGTTATTTACCCGATGGAAACGTGGACAGCAGTTTTGGAACGGATGGAATAATAAGCGCGGCAAATTTTCCTGCCCTCGGCGCAGAGGTTTATGCCCTGCAGTTGCAAAATGATCAGAAAATATTAGTGAGCGGCTATAACGGCGGTTCCTTTATCTGTATCCGGTTTAATACGGACGGAACAACCGACAGCACTTTCGGAGCTAACGGCGTTTTCAGCGTCGCCATTGGTTATATCCAGTTCGGATCGGGAGGAGCCTTTTGTACTTCATCCCTGCTACAGCCGGATGGAAAAATACTGCTTGCAGGCTGGGCATCTTCATCCATGCCGGCAGCAATGGCTGCGGCGCTGATACGGCTTAACCCGGACGGTACCGCTGACCCGGACTTTGGCGATGAAGGTATTAGTGTTTATGAGTATCCCGGCAACAAATATACCCGCGCTTATAGCCTGGCGCTACAGGAAGACGGAAAGATAGTTACCGCAGGAATATTGCAACATACCTATACCAATTACCACGAGAATTTTTATCTGCTTCGTTTTCTTGATAACGGCGCTGTGGATACGGCATTCGGAGATATGGGAACGGTCGTAACTGCGGTATCGGACAGCAGTATGATATACAGCGTTACCGTTCAGAATGATGGTAAGATACTTGCCGGAGGCTACGGTAATAACGGGTTTAGCATGGCGCGTTATCATGCTTCATCAACAACGGATACTGCTACAGCGGTGGATGATATGCCATTGCTTCCTCATGCAGTCAGTCTTTTCCCTAACCCGGCTCAAAACAAGATTCAGCTTACATTTGCCGCTGGTATTTACCCGCAGGATATCACCATAACCGATATGTATGGACGTAACATGCGTTTTGATTTTTCCAAAAATGCAATAGACATTTCGGCATTCGGTGCAGGCGTATATTTCGTCAGGATAATTACGAATAAAGGCGTGGTGTTGAAACGGTTTATTAAGGATTGATATACTGGTGGCTGCTGTTATTTTTTCAGTTGTTCCATGACTACTTTCGCAATTTCTTTTGAGCTGAATGGATTTTGTCCTGTGATTAAATTCCCGTCCACCACAACTTTTGATGTCATTGGAATGAATGCCTTTGTGTATTTTGACGTTCTTTTTTTCAGTTCTGCTTCGAGGTTGAACGGAACTTCTTTTTTGCGTTTGGCTAAACTTTCTTCAAACCAATTAAATCCTGTAACGGTTTTGTCTTTCACTAAATATTCGCCATTAGAAAGCGTTACGTTCAAAAGCCCGCTTACCCCATGACAAACTGCAGCGACAATTTTGCCTGTTTCATATTGTTCTTTGATGATGTTTTGTAAAACGGTGTCATTCGGAAAATCATACATTGTTCCGTGCCCGCCTGCCAGGTAAACAACGTCAAACTCTTGTCCTGCAACTTCATTCAGGCTTTTGGTATTTTGCAGCAACTGCATAAAATTAGTGTCTGCGTAGTATTCTTTTGACAGTTTATCCATCAGCATGGGCTTCAGGCTTTCGGGATCAAGCGGAACATTTCCGCCTTTCGGGCTTGCAATCGTTACTTCGTAACCCTGCTCTTTTGCACTGTGGTACATGTGTGTCAGTTCGCTTAACCACAAACCTGTTTGCAGGTTCCCGCTTTCATACATAGCGATATTGGTAACTATAATCAGAATTTTCATTATCATTTGGTTGTTTTGTGATTAATTGTTTTTGCGCTGTCCAAAGGTCAATAAGTTGTTGTCCGGGTCAAGTAAAGCAAATTCTTTTTGTCCCCACGGCTTTTTCTGCAAAGTTCCGTTTGGGTGAATGTTCGTCTTGTTGTCCAATAATGACTGATACAGATTGTCAATATCGTTTGTTCGGATATAAACTTGTCCGTAGTTTGCTTTTGGGTCAAGTTCTTTGAACTCAAAAAAGTGAATTTCAATGTTATCCTTTTTTATCAATAGGTAATCGCCATAGTCAGCAATTTCACTAAATCCTAATTTGCTTATATAAAATTCTATTGTTGCAATCTTGTTCCGCATGGGTAATTTTGGATGTATGTTAGTCAGCATAGTTTTTATTTTTCGTTTGTCGGTTCGCAATGTTACAATTTGTTTTCGTGGGACAGTAAGATAAAACCGGAGTTTCCCTGTTCGCCGTAATCCAGGTGTTTGTTCAGCATCCCGGCCTATGTCGTAGCGGTATCGGTTTCTGACTGCACAGGGCTTTTGCTTCATCAGGATCTTCTGCTATTCGGCAGAATGCCTTAGTTGCCGTTATTATTGTTCATTATTAGCATATTCTAAAATATCACCGGGCTGGCATTCTAATGCGTTACAAATTGCTTCCAAAGTGCTAAATCTGATGGCCTTTGCTTTCCCTGTCTTTAATATGGAAAGGTTGGATAAAGTCAGACCGACTTTCTCAGATAGCTCATTAAGCGACATTTTGCGCTTTGCCATCATAACATCAAGGTTTACTATTATTGACATAGCTTATACGGTTAAATCATTTTCGTTTTGAATGTCCACGCCTTTTTTGAAAATAGCCGCAATAATATAGATTACAGTTCCCGTCAAAATAAATGCCTGATTGTCTGTCCAGAATTGGTTTAGATTGTCCGTAGCAAGACCGTAATGCGTTAACCCTTTCGTTAACTGCCTGGCAATATAACCTAACAATCCAATTGAAAGCGTATAATAACTGATCCGTGAAATTTGTCTGGCAACAAAAGTATTGAACGGCTTTGACAAATCCATTTTGTGCATCAGCCGGACAACTATGTAAAATAGATGCACTTTAAGTATTGAAATGCTTAGAAGAAGGCTATAAACACCGAAAAAAACGACACTGTTGTTTTTATACATCTCGGTTAAATCCAGCTTTTGATAAAGATTTTGGACAAATTCAGGCTTATACAGACTGAAAAAGAAATTCACTACTAAGCCGCCTGCTTCAATGCACAAGCCGACAAAGAATAACCAGGCCACAATTTGAAGAGCTCTAAATACGAAGTTGTTTGTTTTTGACATAGCTGTTGTTTTTTAGTTGATGTTGCAAAAATAATAAATATTTATTGATAAACAATAAATAAACATCAATAAGCAAAAAAAATCTGAATGCCAGTTAGAATATATAGTGTCGGCTTGTTGTTGTTTACAATGCCGGTATAATCCAACCTGGTTAAGACGATTGCCCGTATAGCTGCTGTTTTGCATTTTGTCTTAACGTGAATTGCTTTCTACTTTCCGGCTGAAAAAAAATTTGGAAATATGGATGCGGGACTTTTACCTTTGCGTCGGTTCTTTTAAAGATTACTTATTCAGAAAGGTGGAGGGAAATGGCCCGATGAAACCTTGACAACCTGTCCGGCAACGGATAAGGTGTCAACTCCATCCCGGTAAAACGGGAAAGATAAGTCAGCATACCGGCTCAGCAAATTTATTTCGCGCGAAAATTTGTAAAGGCTCTTCTGACTGTCAGGAGCGCTTTTTTTATGCGCTTCTGCGTGTCGTTTCTGTATAAGTGATTTTTTTTTTTAATCATTAAAAAAAATAAATCACAATGAGCGTCAGCACAACCAAAATCATTCACGCCATTCCGGCGGACGAGCTTACCGGCTCCATCTCGGTACCCATTTATCAAACGGCTACTTTCGTTCAGGAAGCGCCCGGCCTGCACCGGGGCTACGATTATGCACGCAGCAATAATCCAACTCGCGCAGCTTTAGAAAGCCTGGCTGCCCAATTGGAAGGCGGTACGCATGCCTATGCCTTTGCTACCGGTCTTGCCGCTATTGATGCCGTATTAAAGCTGCTTTCCGCAGGCGATGAGATCATTGCGGTAGATGATATTTACGGCGGCGCCTACCGTTTGTTCACGCAGATGTATCAGAAATTCGGCATTAAAGTCCATTATGCAGATACAACCGATGCGGAAAATATCCTGGAATATATCAGTGAAAAAACAAAGCTGATCTGGATAGAATCGCCTACCAATCCTACTCTTAAAATTTCCGATATAGAAAAGATTGCACAAATCGCAAAATCCTGCGGGGCGCTGCTCGTAGTGGACAATACTTTTGCCTCTCCGGTAGCGCAGCGCCCTTTTGAGCTGGGTGCGGATATTGTTATTCACAGCGGCACAAAATACTTAGGCGGTCATTCGGATCTGGTGGCGGGTTTAGTCATTGTGAACCGGGAAAAATTAGCCGCGGAGATCAAATTTATCCAAAACGCATCGGGTGGCATACTGGGGCCGAATGATTGCTGGCTGCTGATTCGAGGTATAGAAACCGTAACCCTTCGTGTACAGCGTCAATGCGATACTGCACTGAAGGTGGCGCAGTTTTTAGCGCAACAGGAAGCAGTAAGCCGGGTATATTATCCGGGTCTGACATCGCATAAGAATCATGCCATTGCTTTGCGCCAGCAACACGGACTGTTTGGTGGCGTGGTGTCTTTTACCCTGAAAAACGATACGGAAGCAGCGGCAAACAGGTTGGTAACCGCTACCCGCTATTTCCGGTTAGCCGAAAGCTTAGGTGGCGTGAAAAGCCTGGTTTGCTCTCCTCCGCAGATGACCCACAAATCCGTACCACGTGAAAAACGTATCCGTTCCGGTATTGCGGATTCCTTAATCCGCATCAGTTGCGGTATTGAAGATGCGGCAGATCTGATCCGGGATTTAAAGCAGGCGTTGGAGCAAAGCTGCAACGTCAGCCAGGAAGCTGTTATTCAGTAAAAATGCTAAAGTAAAAATGCAAAAAGGAATTATGCCGGTAATCATCTTCATCGTATTTGGTGATGCAGGCAAAGTATGGTTCAGGTAGCATTATTATTAATTCTTAAAAATTATTTCCATACAAAATGAGCAATAAAAAACAACTACGCATAGGCCTGTTTGGCTTTGGCGTTGTGGGCGAGGGTATTTACCGGGTATTGAATGAAACCCGTTCCCTGAGCGCCGGCATAGAAAAAGTGTGCATCCTGCATCCTGGTAAAGCACGTAATGCACCGCAGGAACTGTTTACCACCCATGCAGACGAGCTGCTGGATGATGACAATATCAATGTTATTGTGGAGCTGATTGATGATGCGGATGCTGCCCTGAAAATTGTAAGCAAGGCGCTGCGCAATAAAAAGCCGGTGGTAAGTGCTAATAAAAAATTGATTGCAAACCACATGAACAGCTTATTGCAACTCAGCGAGGAGCACCAGGTTCCTTTCCTGTATGAAGCGGCAGTTTGCGGCAGTATTCCCGTGATCAGAAACCTGGAGGAATATTATGATAATGATCTGCTTTCTTCTTTTTCAGGAATAGTGAACGGCGCTACCAATTTTATCCTTACCAGGATGAAGGAGGACAAGCTGCCTTATCATTCGGCGCTGAAGCAGGCGCAGGAATCAGGCTTTGCGGAAAGCAACCCTGACCTGGACGTGGAGGGCATTGATGCGGTGAATAAACTGACCATTATTCTTAAACATGCCTATGGTATCAGTGAGCGACCTGAAGATATCCTGTATTCCGGCATTACGCAAATACATCCCGGCGATACGCAGTATGCCTCGGAGAAGGGCTATCATATTAAATTGGTGGCTACTGCTGTTCAGGTCTCGGAAGGAAAGGTGGCTGCGTATGTGCTGCCCACATTTGTATCGCAGGACAGTCAGCTTTACCGTATCCGGAACGAATACAACGGGGTGCTGATCGGCACTAAGCTGGCAGACCGGCAATTTCTTTATGGCAAGGGAGCCGGACGTTTTCCCACTGCCTCTGCCGTGCTGAGCGATATTGCGGCGCTCCGGTATGGTTACCGGTATGAGTATAAGAAATCAGGAACAGGTACGGCCTATACGCTGACGGGTGATGCGGTATTGCGTATTTATGTGAGCTTTGAGCATGATGATGCGGTGGATAAAAAAGAATTTATTGCCGTGGAGGAAAGCTATCAGAGCCGGCACCGGAACTATATCATCGGCAGCATATTGCTGCGGAGCCTGCACAATGCAGAATGGATGTATGATAAAACCGTATCGGTGATTCATTTCGGAGAAGATACGGCATCGGCTGATTAGGGTATTATGGGTGAATAGGAGCGTTTGACAAGGCGATTGTTGGTGTTTGCATCCTTTAAGGATAGCGATTGCAGGGTGGAGTGGTTTCCTGTCTGAACAAAAAAGTTCTTTGCGCAAGGCGCTCAAATCATTTTCATTTTTCAATGTATTGATTTTTCAAATGAAGACAAACCGCCATCTTGTAATCTGCCTGGAGCGTTTTTATTTTGAGATATTGTCAATCAATTTTTCCAATGTTGAAATTACCTGAAAATACTCCTGTTCCGTAATTCCTGCTACTGTTTGATTTCTAAAAGCTATTTGTTTTTGCAGGCATTCGTTGTATAGATTTACCCCGCTTTCTGTAAGCGAAAATTGATCGCTCCCTGAAATAAGGTCTCGTTCTTTCAGGGCTGCAATACTTTTTTCAAGTGAATGTGTGTCAGCAAAGGGTTTTAATGTTTGGAACAGAGTGTGCTTTTCGATTTCGGATGCGTTGTAAATACTATGCAGTATTTGCCAGTGGATTCGTGTAATGCCAAATGCGGAATGAATACGATTGATGTTTTCAGTAAGCAAATGGTCTGCTTTTTTAAGATAATATCCAATCGGCATTTTTTTAGCGGTATTCATCCTGATGACATTTTTTGTTGAGCATTGTTGCTGTATCGTACCACAATAACCACAGGTCGTTTATACCCTGTGCAATACTGCTCTTAGATTTTCGCAGTAACCTCTTCCAAGTTCCATTTCGACATGTTGGGAATGGTAATATCGTAGTGAATCTCAATCTGCTTGCGGCGGAGGATTTCCACTCTTACAATATTAGGATTGTTGCGCAATTCCAGTATGGATGTTTTATCTTCCGGGGCGGCAGTTTCCACACTTTCCACATCATGATAAAACATGGAGGTGGCTACAAAGCCTTCTCTCGGATAGTAAAAAATGCCCTGGTCGCCGAGCCTTGTATCCACCCGGTAGCCGATATGTTCGGCCAGCTTTACCGTATAAGGGGCGCAAAGTGCAAAAAGTGTTTTGAGCCCGATCTGGGAAGAAATGGCCACGCCTACGCGCGAAAGAAAGATGCTGCCCACGCCATAGCCTGCAATCTCCCTGGAATTCCACAAACCGCAGCCTTCTCCGGTGCCGGCTTTGCCATAAGACTTCACTAAATCATAGATAGTCGGATCGTAGCGTCCGATCGCGTCTTCGACCGGGAGAGGATATATGCCGTTGGCCACCTGTATCCGGGCGCCGCCATACAATTTGGTTTTGTCTAAGGATTCCACCACAAAAACAAAGGTGGCGGGGTTTTCCACCCAGGCCTGTTTTGCCGAGGTGATCATCTCCAGGTTGAAAGCGGCCAGCACATGCTGATGACCTTCGATAAACCGTTGGCAGGTTTCCGGATCATCTATCGCCCGAAAGGCGCGCAATCTTACCTGGGGTATATCCCTGCTTAAGTTGGTATCCATTTTCATCGAAGCTCTGAGGCTGGTTGTTAACAAAATTATCGTTTCGTACTACCCGGAGCGCCTTAATGCTTTCTGAACAAAGATAATCATTGATGTGGGAAATTACTATTTTCATAAATCATCACTATTGCCGGATTGTACACAGAGGCACTTCTCAGGCGAGAGGTCTGATATGGGCAAATAATTAAAGACCATCATTCCGGACAAGCGGAATGATGGTTTGGTGTGTGCTGTTTATTGGTTTAAGCTTTTGTTTTGTACCCTTACGAGGCCTGTATAATGTTGTTATCGCCAGTCATTATGCAGGATCATAGATCATACTTATGCCGTTGTGGGTTCCGGAGCCTCTCCGGCATCAATCCGGATAAGGTTATAACATTCGTGCATCTTGACGATATAAGCGCTCGTTTGTTCCAGTATTTCCGTCAGCAGCGCCAGCAGCTTTCCGGAGCCTTCGGTATCAGTTGTTTGTTCGGCATTTCCAATGGTGTCGAGCAGGCTCAGGATAGAGGTGTGTGCCTCCCAGATAATCCGGTAGGTCAGTTGGCCTGCTTCCTGATAAGCCTGTTTGAGCGCTTTGTTCTTTGATGCCAATGCTACCGTTGCATCATAATACCGGCAACCATCTTCGATGACGGAACGCAAATTCGTTTCCTGCCAGGGCTTTTGGATATATTGATAAATATGCCCGTGATTAATAGCATTAATCATAGACTCCATATCAGTATAACCTGAGATCAGCATCCTTACGGGAGCGGGACATTCTGTTGCTAAGATTTCGAAAAACTGTACTCCTGTTCTGTCCGGCATCCGCTGGTCGCAGAGTACAACCTGAATATCCGGATGCTTTTTCAAAACCGCATAGCCTTCATCGGTAGTTTCGGCGATAAACACCTGGTAGTCTGTTCTGAAGGTAGCTTTAAAGCTAATCAGGTTATTGGGTTCATCATCAATATATAATATTTTGATCTTACCCGGCTCATTTGATTGATGCATATACTATGCTGTTAGGTAGTTTGTGTTTAATTTTTTCATTATCCATTATCCACTATCAGAGCTTGCTTACTTTATAAGTAAGTACCCGGTTGTCTTTGGTAAATACTTTTATAAAATAGGTGCCGGAAGCATAAGGACTCATGTCCAGTTCCAACGTGGCAGAGGTTGGTTTAAACTCCTGTAGTACACTGCCGCGGGCATCCACAAGTTCTATCAGGTTGGGTGTTTCTTTCCCGGTTTTCACATAGAGTATGGAAGATACGGGGTTGGGATAGATCTTGATATCGGAAGGTTCGTCAAAATGCAGATAGCGGATATCACTATAAACGGAATGACCGTTTAAGTCCGTCATCTTCAGTCGGTAGAAGTTACCGCCGGCTAATGGCAGGGAGTCGGTAAATTCATAGTTCAGTTTGCCGTTGCTGTTACCTGTGGCCTGTACAATGCCGATGGAGTCGAAGTTCCGGCTGTCGGCGCTGCGCTCTATGGCAAAGTAAGCGCTTTCTTTTTCCTGCATGGTGCTCCAGCTCAGCAGCGATTGGGTATTTTTCCATTTAACGGCGTTGAAATAAGCCAGGCTGACCGCCAGCGGTTCCGAAACGACATCAATATATACTGTAGCCACATTGGACTCATTGCCATCTTCATCCATGACCGTATAAGTGAAGGAATCCGATCCGGCATAGCCAGGAGCCGGTGTATAGGTGTAGTTTCCGGTAACCGACGGGATCAGCGTACCATTAAGCGGCAGGGATACCACGCTGGTGGCAGGCGTATCAATGGGGGTACAACCCTCAATATCATTGACTACGATATGGATATTCACCGGCATACCGCATGAAGTATTGGCATAATCGTCTGTGGCCGAAAGCTGCTTAATATTGATTACAAGAGGATCAGAAATGACGGAAGTACAACCGCCACCATTGACACATACTAAAGCGTAACTGCCTGGTTCGGTAACAATCATTGAATCCGTTTCGGTAGTAGTTGTTCCTATCATATCGCCATTGCGAAACCAGATATAGCCGCCCTCGGCATCTGCCGGAGTTGCAACGCTGGCTTTCAGTACGGTACTTTCACCAGGGCATACCCAAAGGGTATCTGATGTTGTACCCTGTGTTGACTGACTGTAAACAGCGCAGTTGATTCCCAGCAGGAACAATATGGTGAGCAAATGATGTATCTGTTTCATAAAATTTTCTAATAAAACTGCTTCTTTGGATTCCCGGATAATCAATTACGAACTATGTGTGGTGTATTTTGGATTGCTGTTGTAGTTGATTTACGGTTCATTGAAGCATAAGGTTCCCCCTTTCCCGTCATGTTGCATTTTTAAAATCACCTGGGTGAGAAAAAATGCTGCAAAATGACAGATTCGTTATTCCTGTGTTCCTTTTTTAAATTCCGGCAGGGCAGTTACCCTGCCGGAATTGTCTTTATAGCACAGGTAGTTCAAATTTGTGTGCTGAATGCTAAGCGGCAGACATTAGAAGCCGGCGGCAGTATTGAGCGAAGGTGCAGTTGGTGTAGCATAAGATGTTACAGAAGCAGTAGCGGCATCAGAAGTACAGCCTCCAATCAGCGTATAACCTTCAGGCAGGGTATAAGCTACTGTTACGCCGTATTCTATAGTTGTTGTATTGCTCGGAGAAGTATAGGTCAGTACAGATTGCCATTGACCTGTAGCAGGTGAGGTAGCCGCACCCACACCGGAGGAAACAGCGTCTTCGCCTAAAGTCCATGCAAAGCCGTTAGCAGCTACGCCTGCAGGTAAAGTAAGTGTGCCGGTTGTAGCGGTAAGTGTTGCACCGGTATTTGGATTGTCCGCACAATAGTTGATAACATCACTTAATGTTACAGCAGGTTTAGGCAGTATGTTAACGGTATATGCTCCGGCAGGAGAGTAACAGCCTTCTTCACCTTCGGCAATGGCTACGTTTATGGTTACTTCTCTGAAAGCTGTAGTGCTTGAGTTGACAAATAAATCAGAAGATGCTCCGGTAACTTTAAGTGTGCCTCCGCTGTTTTCAAATGCAATGCCAGGATCACCCGCTTCTATGGTGTCTGTAGTAGTGCCGTCTGTAATAGACCAGACGTAAATAGGTGATGAAACACTGCCTGGTTGTGCAGCGAACATGATGTTTACATCGGAGCACATATAAGCAGTTTGCTGTGCAAAGGATGTGGCAACGCCTCCAAGCAGGAGAGCAGAGAAGATCGCGAGTGTTAATTTGATTTGTTTCATTTTGTTTTGTTTTTAAGATTAATGTTTGTTTTTAAGTTTAATGAATGTTTAAGTGTTTAAAGATTGATTTTGTTTAAAAAAATGATTGAAAATTTGTGATTAAAATGTGTGTGGTGTTTGAATGTTTGGTGCCGGGATATTGCTTCCATGGGCGCTTATAGTCGTTTTATCACTGGTGAAGGTTTCGTTGTTTTTGTTCCATATATTGGTTATTTGGTATTGGGCTGTAGCCGTACCGGTAAACCCGGTTTCGGGATAAAAAGTGATCTGGCCGGGATTGGTTTGGGTAATGGTGAAGGTTCCTGTATTGGTAATATGTACAGAGCTGCTGCCGTTGCCGGGATTGCCCGGATTGGCAGGATCAAAGAGTTTCAGGGTATTCCATTGCAGGGAAAAGGAAAAACCGTCCACAGGTGCATGTGCGTTGATATAATTGTTCATGTTCAGCAATACGCTGTCTGCACCGCAGAAGGAAGTGTCAATGGTGGATGTGGCAGGGGTATAATCGTTGTTACAGGATCTGGTAATCGTGATTTGTGTTTTTGCACTGGGATAAATGATGGCATCGCCGGGATGGGTATTTGATATTCTGTATTGTGCGCTGACACTACCGGAGGCAAAGGCCGGGTCAGGCGTAAAAGTAATAATGCCGGTGGTAGTATCTGCCGAAAAGGTACCCTTATTAGCAATCACCAAAGGATTGGCGGGCGTGGTTACACCTTCGGTAAAGAGCTTAATGCTGCCGTATTGTACGGTATAAGTATTGTTATAGCCTGATACATAATCATGCAGATTGAAAGTAAGTGATGAAGGAGGTGTACAGTAGGTTCTGCTTACAGTATCTGTATTGGGCGGGAAACCTGCTACGGATTGTGGACCAGTACAATTAAATGATGTCGTATTTAACGGTGTCATTGTGCCCGGGCGTATCACATTGTTTAAAATACTTCCAGGAGCGTCTAAAATATTGCCGCCTGTTTGCGAAGCATCAAAAAATGCAATTGAGTTAGGTTCATCTCCAATGATAGAGCCGCCATTATTATTGGTATAGCCGGTGAAGTAAAAAGTGCCATAGCCGGTGATGTGTCCGGAATTTGTAAGGTCTGTCCCCTGTATGTAGCCGCCAGCACCGTTTTTGAGATAAGAAGGGCCGCCATTTACCTGAAAGCTGTTTGTGGAGGCTGTTGTGTTTATTAGTCCATTATTCTCAGAAGTTCCGTTTCCAACAACATAAGCAGCACATTCGATAGTGCAGTTGTTGACTAATTTAGAGCCGGCTGCATTGTGTGATACCTGACCCTGTGCGAAAATTTTACCGTTATTATATACCTGGCAAAGATTAGAGTTGAATCCCAGTGATGCGTTTGATCCTCCGGTAATGCTTATAAATGCATTGTTGGTCAACATCGGTCCCTGAAAATTTATTGCGGATGTGATTCCCTGAAATATTAAAGAATCGTCATTGGTATAATAGGTGCTGCTTAGAATATTTACAGATCCGTTAAACATCATCTTCTTATAATTATTTATTGTGCCGTCTATATTGGCGCCGTTAGCAAAAGCCATTACCCCGGAATTTTCAATTTTACCCAAAGCATGCCCATTGGCATTAAGGTTTATGTATCCGTAATTATTGATGTGAGATACTGTTTCAAACCGATAGGCTCCGGTAATATTGATAGTATCATAGTTATTAATCGCACCTTTGAACTTTTGAATAGAGGATGCAGTGAATTTACCGTAATTGACTATTGAGGTGAGGTAGTCTCTGTTTTGATTTAATGTTAGCGTCATCATTCCTTTGTTGATTACTTCGCCATCAAAATCTGAATAGGTATTAGGTGTAAAAACGGCTCCTTTTGATATACACACTGTACCTCCGGCTTTTAGAACGATTGCACCATTATACGTACCGGAATACAGGCAATAAATCTCTCCGGGGTTTACCGTTATATTGCTATTGCCTGACGGTATCGTATGAGTGCCTGCACACACATTATCCGGGGTTATGCTGGCGCTGTTGTTGCCTGACACAGGATCTGAACCATAATGAGCAATAGTTGCCGTATTCGTATGAGGGCCGGCGACCTGCATTTGAGCTATAATTTGTAAGGTTTTGGTATCTCCATTGGCAAAATCTCCAATATTCCATTTGCCTGTTGTGTTATTATATGTAGTCCCGGCCGGTGCATTAGCGTTTATATAGGCAAATCCCGGAGGCAGCAGATCGGTTACCGATGCGCCGGTTGCTGCATTGGGGCCGTTGTTTTCTGCTGTAATGGTAAAGGTGACCTGATCTCCGGTGTTCGGGGTAGCGTTGCTGATAGTTTGAGTTACACCTAAATCGGTAGGGTCGGCTGTAACTGCTGTACTTACTGTTCCTGTGATGACAGGCCCCGTAGTTCCACCCCAGCTATGCTTTATCCTAAGAGAATTATACGTATTATAAATATATAGTCTTATTTGTACAGTTTCGCCAGGAAGAACAGGGTTTACCCCAGACAAACTCCCAGATTTAGCACCCCAACTGCTATTTATAGTTCCGGTAAACGAGGAATAGCTCTGCGAGAAGTCTTTGGAATAACGTACCTCAAAATTAGCGCTCCCCCCGTCCATTTGCACCTCAAAATTAAACTGATCCAGATCAATCTTATAATTAGCAGCAGGAGTGATACTAAACTCAACATATCTTGACGGATTTAGATATCCTCCATTTTGCGAAGGGTTAGGCCATCCGCCAGTTTGAAAAAATTGATTCCATTGACCATTATTGCTTAAAGAGCCTCCTCCATAATTGGTAATATTTGTTGCAGTAATATTAGATGCTAAAATAATTGGAGCAAAATCATTATTACCACCGTTCCATCTTACCAAATCTGTCTGTCCCCAGGCATTATTCAGTAAGGAGGAAATTCCTGCCACTAAAATCAACAATATATGTAATACCGCTTTTTTCATTTTTTATCAGGCTTGCTTATTTATTTTTCAGTCCTGTTTTTTTTGTTATCCCTTTTTCGGAGATTTCATGATGCAAAGATGCAGCCGTTTTGAAAAATATATACACTTTTTTGCTGATAGAATAACCGTATTCCGCGTAGTATATCAAAAATACGAGTAGATAAACATTTTTTTGATAGACCCCGAAAAACAGCTATGATTTTGTACGTTTTATGATGCTAAAACAGCATCCTGTATCCATAATAAAAGTATGGTTAATCTCCGGACTTCATCCGGAGGGTTATAATAGGAATCGTAGAGACACACGGCCGTGTGTCTCCGTGTGTTTCCCCCGAAGGGTTGCAACATAAATACCCCCCGGCGCAGCCTCAACAATCCCATCCGAAAGATTCCAAAAGCACGATCCTTTTCCTACCTTTGTCCGTTCAATGCATATCCTAAAGCGTATTCTCGGTCATCTGTATTATGTGTATGGCATGGTCATCTTTTTGATTACCCTGCTGTTGATCGCTTTTCCGCTTTCCGCCCTTGCGCTGCAATTCCGGGAACCCCGGCGGGCAAAGGTCGTTCATGGCAGCTACAGACTGTGGATGGAAATTATGCTGCCCTTAGTTTTTATCTTCGTGAAACGATCCGGAAAAGAGCAGTTTGAAAAGGGGGAAAATTATGTGGTTGTGCTGAATCATAATTCCTTTGTGGATATATTGGTTTCTACCCCTTGGGTGCCCGGCCCCAATAAAACCTTAGCTAAATCGGAACTGGCTGCTATACCTGTATTCGGAACGGTTTACAGAACAGGCTCGATTTTAGTGAAGCGGGAAGATGATAAAAGCCGGAAGGAAAGTTTTGTGGAAATGCAGCGTACCCTTAAAATGGGGCTGCACCTGATTCTTTACCCCGAAGGCACCCGCAACAAAACGGATCAGCCGATGGGCGCTTTTCACGATGGAGCATTTGTAACGGCTATAAGAGCACAAAAGCCGGTTATCCCCGGTGTGCTGTTGCATACAAAAGGTATTTTGCCCGATCGCCCAAAATTCTGGGCATGGCCTTCACCCGTAAAGATATGTTTCCTGCCGCCGGTACCCACAAAAGGCCTGTCTCTGCGCGATGCGGAAACATTGAAAAATACGATTCATCAGCAAATGCTTAATTTTATCGTTCAACATCAGAAATAACAACTGCATTATGAAAATCGTTTTTGTAGGTTCCGGTAATGTAGCGCATTTCTTTGCGCAAAGACTACAATTTCGCGGCCATGAAATCAGCCAGATATACAGTCGTACTAAAGCTAACGGTCTTGCGCTCTCCCGTATCACCAATGCCGAAGTAACTGATTCGCTGGATCAGCTTAAAACCGATGCGGACGTTTATATCCTGGCCATTAAAGATGATGCACTGGAAGAGGTGGCTGCTACATTGAGGTTAAATAATAAAGTGGCGGTACATTGTGCCGGAGCGCTACCGGTAAATATCCTGGAACAAACTACGCCCAACTGCGCCGTCATCTGGAGCTTATATTCCGTGCGGAAAAATAATCTGCCCACGCTGCCGGACGTGCCATTGGTAGTGGAGGCCAGTAATGCACATACAAGGGAAATTGCGCTGGAATTAGCCCGCGATATTTCCGACCGGGTGGTGGAAGCCGATTATACGCAGAGAGCCTGGTTGCATCTCAATGCCGTGTTGGTTAATAATTTTACTAACCACCTTTTGGCCATAGCCGAAACTATTTGCAAAACACAACAATTGCCATTCGACATTCTGCATCCGATTATTCAGCAGACTATTGCACAGATTAAAATATCTTCTGCATTGCAGAATCAAACCGGCCCGGCGCTCCGTCATGATTCGGCTACCATACGGAAGCATGAATCATTGCTACAGGAATACCCGGAATGGCAGGCATTGTATTCGGCTTTGACTGCTTCCATTCAGGCCGGATTTAATGGAGAGTTGACAATGGACAATGGATAGTGGACAAATGACAATGGATAATGGATAATGGTGGATAGTTGAGCATGGAGCATTTAGCAGGAATGAACAAGTGTTTGGAAATATAAAAGCGAGTGTTTTGGAAAGATACTTAATGTAATAAAAGAAGGTTCAACCATTAAAATAAATACCTAATGAAACGCAGTGATTTAATCCGCCAAATCCGGGAAAAGCAATCTTTTCTGTGTGTGGGATTAGATTCGGATATCAATAAAATCCCCCGTCATCTTTTTGCCACTGATGATCCCGTCTTTGAATTTAATAAAGCTATCATTGACGCAACAAAGGAATATGCCCTAGCCTATAAAATCAATACGGCATTTTACGAATCGCAGGGACTGAAAGGTTGGATCAGTTTGGGGAAAACACTGGATTATATACCGCAGGAATGCTTTACCATTGCCGATGCCAAACGCGGTGATATCGGCAATACGGCGGAACAATATGCTAAAACTTTTTTCGACACTTATCCTTTCGACAGTATAACCATAGCGCCTTATATGGGTAAAGACAGCGTAGCGCCTTTCCTGCAGTTTCCGGGTAAATGGGGCATCGTCCTGGGGCTGACCAGCAACGAAGGCAGCAAAGATTTTCAATTGCAAAACACTGATGGTGTGCCGCTGTTTGAAAAAGTGATGCAGACCGTTTCGGGATGGGGTACACCAGAAAACCTCATGTTCGTTGTGGGAGCAACAAGAGGAGAGCAACTGGCAAAAATCAGGGAGCTGTTGCCGGAACATTTCCTGTTGATTCCCGGTGTGGGCGCACAGGGCGGCGATCTTAACACGGTGGCGAAAACCGCCATGAATAAAGATGTCGGTATATTGGTCAATGTGAGCCGGGCTATAATCTTCGCAGGCGACCATCCCGATTTTGCCGCACAGGCCGGGAAAGCTGCAAAAAAATATCAGCAGCAAATGGCAGCCTTTCTTTAAGCAGGCAATAAAAAGTTTAGGGCTTTTTTACGCGCACTGTAAAATCTATAGTCTCCGGTGGAAAGCACATCTGCTCGTTGCAGGTTTGAAAGTCCACACTGCCCGAAAGCGTTGCATTCGGAGCTAACCCGGTCAGCATACGGCTGAATGTAACGCTGCTGTCGAAATAACGCACTGCGCCGTCAATAAATTCATAGCTACGTACCTGGGGCGCTATGCTTTCTTTCCATTTTCCCTGCCATTTGATGTCTTCATCCGCAAGCGTAATATCGGTAGGAATCAGGGTGCCGTCGCCTCCGGGATCAACCGACCACAGGTGAAATCCGGGTTTGATGCCGGCATGTGCCTGAAGTTCATAAGTCCCGGCGCCCTTTTGAATTAAGTCGAAAGTCCAGGTAACGGCTTCGTTCAGCTCATTGTCGCCGATGACTTCTTCCTGGGCCGCAGCGAAGCGGGGCAAGAGACATAAGGCAGCCAACAGGAGCATTTTGGAAAAGAGTTGCATAAATAATATGGTTGAAATATTTTTTCAAAATTAAGGAAAAACAGTATGGAAGTCTTGTTGCAAAAATGCAAAAAGCCTCTCCCTGAAATTATCCGGAAAGGCTTTATGTATTATTTTAGAGAAAAAATTATTGTTGCGGTGCAGGAGCTTGCTGCTGTGCAGGCTGCTGGGTGCTTTGCGGCTCAGCCTGGCGTGGTGCACGCTGAATATTTAATGTAAATACAGATGCAATGCTCAGCAATGCAATAATCAGCATGGTGTACCAAGTGCCTTTTTCCATGGCATCACTGGATTGCTTTACCCCCATTACCTGCGAACCTATGCTGCCGAAAGCACCACTCAATCCGCCACCTTTAGGCTTTTGGATTAAAATGAAAAAACCTAACACCACACAACCGATCAGCATCAGGATCATGATTAAATTTGTCATATTACTTTATATTTCTTTTTGCAGATTTTCAATTTTGTGCGCAAAATAAATGCTTTTTTCAGGATTCTGCAAACTTAATTTACGATACATATCAATGGCTTTTTGAATTTTACGCTGTAGCACATATACTTCGGCGAGCGCCTCGCTGACTACATCCTCATTAGCCACAATGGAATTGACCGCCATTTCAAATACCTGATCGGGTATATCTTCGTTTTCCTCTTCAATGGCAGCAGCTAATTTCTGCCTCCGCCAGCTCGACTGAAGCGCCCGTTTGTCCGCTTCTTCTTCTTTAGATTTTTTAGTTTTATTATGCAGATAGTTCAGCCATTCCGAAAAGCTCATCACAACCATTAATGATTGATCAGTCGGGGAATCGGCATCGGTGTTTTGAGCAAGTTGATCCAAATCCGGCAATTCAGAAGATACCTGAATGCCTTCCTGTAGAAAATAATCTCCGGAAGCTACCGGTTCCACTATTGTATTAAAGACATCAGCCGGGTTTTCTTCCTTTTCTTCATTGATCTCTTCATGAATTGCTTCATCAAGTTTGTCAGGAGAAGATACAGTAGTGCCGGCACGGAAATTCAGCCATTCTTCCAAAAGAATGGGATTGATGCCATAATGTTCCCGAAGCTGCATTCTGTCCTGCCTGCCCGCAGCATGAAACAGCAGCAGGAAGGGAAACAGGCTGCAATGCGGATGATCAATTGCAGCTTTTTTTAAAGCGGCAATTTCCTGCGCTTCCATTTGGCCGGGATGTTTAAGCCATGTTGATATGTTTTCCGTTGTGATCAAGAATAGCGTAATGTTTACGGGCTAAGGGTTTACCAATTGACGAATGCCTTGTTGAATATATCTTCGGCAAGTTGCGTACCGATGTCTGCAATCAGCCCGCCTTCCACCGATTGCAATTGTTGACTGGCATTAAAATCGGCAAACCGGCTGAAGCTCTGTCTGAAATCAGCTTTAGGGTTTTTACGGTTGATAAATTTTATTTCTACGGTAATCGTGAGGCGGTTCATGGAGGAGGAAGAAGAATTTTCCACACCCGAAATACTGACATTATAACCGGTAATAGCGCCTGTGATATCATAATCCGCATCATCCGCATTTACGGGAGCCAGCCCGGTTTGGGAGATAATGCGGCTCCTGATTTTTTCATTTAAGCTGGAAGCTAATGTAGGAACAATATTGAGCGCTCTGTTCTCGAAAGGATGAATATTGATGGTCTTACCTTCAATAGCGGCACCCGTAAAGCTGTAACAACCGGTAAGGGTCAGCCAGCTCATTGCCATGATTAATATGAAGCCTGTGTACAATCTCATACGATGGGGCGAAATTAAGAAAAATCAGGGATGGCTGTACCATCCCCGGAAAATGCAGGAGTAGCAAGCCCGAATGTTATGGCTATATATTCTGCAGAGTGCCCCGGTTAGTGCCCCCCTGACCGGCGAAAATTTGAAATACAGCCGCCCTGATTTTCCTCTTTCTAAACTCCACCGGTGCAGATTTATTGTGCTACCTTTGCAGCCCTTTTATGAACCTGCAAACTTTGCTGGACCGGTACCTTGAGGATACCCGCCTGAAACAACTGGCGGCGGATATTGCTGTGCCCGGCGCCCCGAAACGTATCCTGCTTAACAATGTAAAAGGCTCTGCCATTGCCTTTATTGTTGCCGCTCTCCGGCAGCATTTGCGTGGAAAAACGCAGGGACTGAATCATGTTTTTGTCCTGGCCGATAAAGAAGAAGCGGCCTATTTCCAAAATGACCTGGAGCAGATTACCCGCGCTTTGGATATTTTTTTCTTTCCCGATTCTTTTAAACACAGCGGCAATTATACTGCTTTGAACAGCAGCCATATCATGCTCCGGACAGAAGCGCTCACCCGCATGAGTAATGCGCAACAGGGCGCTATGCTGGTCACCTACCCGGAAGCCATCTTTGAAAAAGTAGTGCAGCCTTCCCTGTTGTCGCAAAATACCATCAATATCCGGGTTAATGAACAGCTTGATGTGGATGAACTGCTGCAACGCCTGACCGGTTTGGGGTTCCGGCGGGAAGATTTTGCGTATGAGCCGGGTCAGTTTGCCATGCGTGGCGGTATCCTGGATATTTATTCTTTTGGTAATGAGCATCCCTATCGCATAGAATTGTTCGGGAATGATGTGGACAGTATCCGCATCTTTAATCCTGAAACACAATTGTCCGAACGAAAGCTGCTCCAGGTATCCATTTTACCTAATATTGAAACGACCTTCGATACGCCTGAAAAAATTTCCCTATTAAATTACCTTCCCGAAAATACAGTATATTGGTTTAGCGATTTGGAGTTGGTAAAAGCTAAGATGCAACGCCTGCGGCAGGATTTGGAAGATCATTTGCAAAAAGGTACTTCCGTGGCATTGGGATATGAGGACCAGATACTGAAACCTTTTACTGCTGAAGATTTTGAAGCGTATGCCACCTGGTTGGCTACCCTACAGCAACGCAGTATCCTGCAATGGAGCGCCGTTGAAGGATACCACAAAGCGGATGCACAGCACATCACTTTTCACAGTGATATACAACCGGTCTTTAACCGGAATTTTGAATTACTTACCGCCGACCTGAGTACAAGGTCCACAGCCGGCTATACCCCTTATATTTTTGCAGAAAATCCCCGTCAGTTGGAACGGCTGCGCAGTATATTTGAAGATAACGGCTCCCGGCTGAATTTCGTTCCGGTACCTATTGCCATTCACCAGGGCTTTATTGATCATGATAAAAAAATATTAGCCTATACTGATCACCAGATTTTTCAGCGCTACCACAAATACCGGGTAAAGCAGGTGTATAGCAAATCCAAAGCCATTACCCTGCGTGCTTTAAGAGAATTGGTGCCCGGCGATTATGTAACTCATATTGATCACGGAGTAGGCGTGTATAGCGGTCTGCAGAAAATCGAAGTGAACGGCAACCTGCAGGAAACGGTTCGTATCATTTACCGGGATAATGATGTACTGTATGTCAATATCAATTCCCTGCATAAGATCAGTAAATATACCGGGAAAGAAGGTACTGTGCCCAAGGTGAATAAATTAGGTAGCGATGCCTGGGAAAAACTGAAGAACAAAACAAAGCGCCAGGTCAAAGATATTGCCGCAAACCTTATTCGCCTTTATGCCCGGCGCAAGGCTTCTCAAGGTTTCACCCATTCGCCCGACAGCTATTTGCAGGCTGAGCTGGAAGCTTCTTTTTATTATGAAGATACGCCCGATCAAAGCAAGGCTACCATTGATGTAAAACGGGATATGGAGCAGCCTGCTCCGATGGATCGGCTGATATGCGGAGATGTGGGTTTTGGAAAAACGGAAGTTGCCGTGCGGGCGGCTTTCAAAACGGTATGCGATAGTAAGCAGGCCGCCATATTGGTGCCTACAACTATTCTGGCGTATCAGCATTTCCAGACATTCAAAGAGCGATTGAAAGATTTTCCGGCTAATGTGGATTATATCAATCGTTTTAAATCTGCTAAAGAAAAAAAGGAAACGCTGAAAAAGCTTGAGGAAGGAAAGATTGATATCATTATAGGCACGCATGCCCTGTTAGGTAAAGAAGTGCAGTTTAAAGACCTGGGCTTGTTAGTGATTGATGAAGAACAAAAATTCGGTGTAGCGGCTAAAGAGAAACTTCGGGAACGGAAAGCCAATGTAGATACGCTTACGCTTACGGCAACGCCTATTCCAAGAACGTTGCAGTTTTCGCTGATGAATGCGCGGGATCTGAGCCTGATTAATACACCCCCGCCCAACCGGCAGCCTGTTCATACGGAGCTGATCGGTTTTGATGAAGACGCGATCCGGGATGCTATTTATTTTGAAGCCGAGCGTGGCGGTCAGGTTTACTTTATCCATAACCGGGTACAAAGCCTGCCGGCTATGGTAGAAAAGCTGCGTACACTTTGCCCGGACATAGCCGTTGAAATGGTGCACGGGCAAATGGAAGGCAAAAAGATCGAGCAGGCATTACTTGATTTTATTGATCATAAATTTGATGTGCTGTGCTGTACCAATATCGTCGAAAGCGGGGTGGATATTCCCAATGCCAATACCATTATTATCAACAATGCTCATCAATTCGGACTGAGTGATCTGCATCAGTTGCGGGGCAGAGTAGGGCGCAGCAATAAAAAAGCATTTTGCTATTTGGTAGCGCCTTCTTTGATTACCCTTCCGGACGATAGCCGCAAAAGACTGAAAGCGTTGGAGCAGTTTAACGAATTGGGCAGCGGCTTTCAGATTGCCATGCGTGATCTGGATATCCGCGGGGCGGGTAACCTGTTAGGTGGAGAGCAAAGCGGCTTTATTGCCGAAATCGGTTTTGAAATGTACCAGAAAATTCTGGCGGAAGCCATTCGAGAGTTGAAGCATTCCGATTTCAAAGAGGTATTTGCCGAAGAAACGGAGCGTAAAAAAGACTATGTCAGCGATTGTACGATTGATACCGACCTGGAGATACTGATTCCCGATGATTATGTGCAGAATATATCGGAGCGGCTGACGCTTTATACGCAGCTTGATCATATGGACCGGGATGAGGATTTGCTGACGTTTGAAACGGAGCTGAAAGATCGTTTCGGCCCGGTGCCGCCGCAGGTGCAGGATTTGTTGATAACGATCCGTTGCCGGCGTATGGCCAAAGCATTGGGTTTTGAAAAGCTGATTTTGAAAAATAAGCAACTCCGTCTTTATTTCATCGCCGATCCCGATGCGGCCTATTTTGAAAGCGACACCTTCCGGCATATCATGCAGTATATCCAGCAGGCCGTCAATTTTGCACGACTAAAGCAAAGCGGAAAAAACTTTATGCTGATTGCCGACGGCATAAAATCCATGCGCGATGTGGAAGCCTTCTTGCAGGGTATGCAGCAAGAGTAATTAGTGTGCTTTATTGTAACTTTTAAATTACCTTTGCGAGATGAAGGTAAGGGAAGTTATTGCTTTTAAAAACTATTTTGAAGACTTCCTCTTGAACCAGCCAACTAAAGTTCAGGATAAGGTATTCAAGATTATCGAAGCTATAGAAACTTTTGAGCGTGTACCGGCTCAATATTTAAAACATTTGACGGGAACTGACGGTCTATATGAGGCAAGGATATAACTCGGCTCGAACATTTGGCGGGTGTTTTGTTTTTTCGATGGAGATAAACTGGTAATTTTAATGAATGGCTTTCAAAAGAAAACCCAAAAAACACCTAAAAGCGAAATAATGAAAGCAATAAAAATCAAGAATGAATATTACGAACAAAAAAGGAGTAAAAATGGAAACTAAAAGTTGGGAGGCAATAAAAAATCGGGTTTATGGCAAAATGGGAACGAAGAGAAGAGATGAGCTCGAAAGAGATTTTGAATCCTTCAAAGTAGGGTTGTTGCTGAAAAAAGCAAGAGAGGAAAGGTGTTTGACACAAGCACAGCTTGCAGAATTGGTTGATAAAAAGCGGGAGTATATTTCCCGTATAGAAAACAATGGCAGTAATCTTACATTAAAAACCTTATTTGATATTGTTGAAAGAGGGTTTGGCGGGAAAGTAAAAATATCAATTGAAGTATAAATTGTAGCAGTCTGTATTACGATATAAGAGGGGGTAAACAACAAAACGTATTTTGGTAGAAATTCCTTTTGTTGTTAATGATAAATGTGCAGCTATCTTCTCATGCTTAAAGTGTTGGTCAGTCCTGCACAATTGCTTACCTTTATCCTTTGCTGCATTCCCGACCGGAATATCCTAAGCAATCGTGTAGTCATAGCACTACTGCATTTTATCTTACAAAGTCAACAGCATAATTTCTATGATAAAACAGGTGCTTAACCAGAACATCTATCAGCTAAGCCTTGATCTGCTTTTAAAATTTCGTATTCCTGAATCTACTGCCCGGTATCTGAATGTATTGGTGCTGATTGTTGTCGTTATTGCGGTGTCCTGGTTGTTGGATAAATTTTTCAATGTAGTAACCACTCACATTTTCCACCGTTTGGAAAAAAGAAAACACGGTGATTTTTTTAAGGCGCTCATCAGCAATAAAGTCATCCGCAAACTCTCGCACCTTATTCCGCTTATCCTGTTTTCAAAAGCCGTACCTTATATCTTTACCGATTTTCCGGAATGGGGACTCCTGATTGGCAAGGGGGTTAATATTTTAACGATCGTGCTGATAGCCGGAATTTTTGCCCGGATATTCCGCTCCCTTACCGATGTTGGTGAGACCAGACCCGGCTTTAAAGACAAGCCCTTAGACAGCTACCGGCAGGTGATTAATATTCTCTTGTTTATTGTTGCAGGTACTTTGATCTTTGCTGAAATAACCGGCAAAGAAGTATGGGCGTTTTTTACTGCAATGGGCGCATTATCCGCCATCCTTTTATTAGTGTTTAAAGATACCATCATGGGTTTCGTAGCCAGCATTCAGGTAACTACAAATGATATGGTACGCATCGGCGACTGGATAGAGATGCCCAAATACGGCGCCGATGGTGATGTGGAGGAAATTACCCTGACCACGGTGAAAGTGCGTAACTGGGATAAAACCATTACCACTATTCCTACCTATGCACTGATATCGGATTCGTTTAAAAACTGGAGAGGTATGCAGAAAACGGGCGGACGTCGCATCAAGAGAGCATTATACCTTAAAATAGCCAGTGTGAAATTCTTAACGGATAAGGAGATAGAAAGATTCCGTCATATTCAGCTAATCAGCGCTTATGTGGAAAGCCGCAAAGCGGAAATTGACGATCATAACCTGCGCACCAAAGTGGATAAAAGCACACTTGTTAACGGCCGGAATATGACGAATATCGGTTTGTTCCGGCAGTATATTTATAATTATGTCAGTCAGCATCCCGCTATTCATAAAGACATGATATTTATGGTGCGACAGTTAGCGCCCAATGAAAAAGGCATGCCTTTGGAAATTTATGCCTTTACCAATACGATAAAATGGGTAGAATACGAACCGGCAATGGCGGATATTTTCGATCATGTTTTTGCAGCAGCGCCGTATTTTGATTTGGAAATCTTTGAAGACCCATCCGGAAGTGATATCCGCTCGCTGCATCATGCAGCCGGAACGGCCGCCTTGCAGGAGTAATTGTAACAAGTCCGGTTACACTATTGTATGTACGGCTTTAATGCTTCGAGTGCATAATTACCGTCAAAGATTTTTACTAACTTATGATGGCTGTCGTAGAATAGGATTTGCGGAAGTACTTTTTGGGTATAAACGGCAGCAATAAGTTCGCCCCGATTAGTACCTAAGTTTTTGAACAAACGATCCTGGATCAGCTTATGCTTTAGGGCAAATTCGGGCAGGTATTGTTTGTTGCGCTCCTCCGCCACTAAAACTACCTGCGTTGTTTTAAACAATGCTTCTATACTTTTCAAACTGTCAATCAGGTGTTCGCAATGGTCACATTCCGGGCTGAAGATCATAATCATTACAGGCTTGCCTGCTGCTAACTGTGCATCGGTAAAACTGCCTCCCGTGGTTTTTTCAATAAGAAACGGCGGTATAGGTGCGCCCTGCCTTTTATAATCAATACCCTGGGCAAAAGAAAGCTGTATGGTTAACAGCAATGCTGTGAAGGAAATGAGCAATTTCATTGTGTAATATTTTTGATGGAATAAAAATGGCTGTGGCCACAGTGGAGTGAATATTTTTTGATGAAAGAAATGATATGTTTTTGCACCTTTGATGCATGATTCCATGCAAGAGCGGCATTCGGTCTAAAGATACAAACTTACTGTTTTTGGAAAAACTATATCGGCACGATGAGCAATAAATACATTTCAAATCATCAATTGCAGTAATTATCATACTATTATTAATACCGAATATAAATGCCCCCAGAGGATTTGGGATTGATTATGTAACTAAATTTGGTGTGTTAACAAATGGGGTGTTTTATGGCATAGCAACCCTACCCTTGTTTTTGCTGAAAAAAGTGTCTGTGATATGGGCACGGGGAAGCGGGAAAAAGATGGTGTAGTTGTAGAGCATTGTTACCGCTTAAAAATTGAACAAAATATTTTACTAAATCATGGAGCAACTTTTTCAGATTGATGAATTTAGGGCCTCGCCTGAGTTAGTGGAACAACTCACGCAGCACAGCATCCACAAAGAATATAAAGCAGGAAGTGTTATTCTTAACGAAAATGCCGCTATCCGTTCTATCCCGATAGTAACAAAAGGTGCATTGAAAGTTATTCGCACAGAAGAAGACGGCAGGGAGATTTTACTGTATTATATCAGGGCAGGAGAAAGCTGCATTATGTCTTTTTTAGGCGGAATGCATAATGAAACCAGTAAAGTTAAGGCTATAGTGGAGGAAGATGCTGAAATTCTTTTTTTACCCATGGACAAAGTGTCTTTATTTATTAAAGAATACCCTAAATGGTTAGATTATATTTTCCGGCTGTATCATAAGCGCTTTGAAGAACTGTTAGAGATAATTAATGCCATAGCATTTCAAAAAGTAGATGAACGTTTGTTGACTTTACTGTATAAAAAGAAAGAGCTTACAGGTAACAGTATTTTAAACATTACCCACGAACAACTGGCAAACGAATTAGGTACGGCACGGGTCGTTGTTTCAAGGTTGTTAAAACAATTGGAGGAAAACGGTGCCGTTCAGTTAGGCCGCAATAAAATTACGCTGGTGTAACTGCCGGAACAGAATAATGAAAGGGAAAATATAAAACAGGTGTGCCTTATGTAACAAAAGTTGCTGTACGGGAAAAATAAACAACGGAACTTTGCAGTATTAAATGATCCTATAAAAATACGGTTATGTTTTTTCAACACGTTTATGATAAAAGTTTGTCGCAAGGCAGTTATGTAATTGGCTGCCAGGCTACGGGTGAGGCAATCGTAATTGATGCCCAAAGAGACACGGATGTATATTTGGAAATTGCTCAGCAAAACAATCTGCGCATTACCCATATTACAGAGACCCACATCCACGCTGATTTCCTTTGCGGTTCAAGAGAATTGGCTGCCGTAACAGGCGCTGAGATGTATCTTTCAGATGAAGGCGGGGCAGACTGGCAGTATCAGTTTCCGCATATAGGCCTGAAAGACGGCGATATCATCACAGTAGGCAACCTGGGTTTGGCAGTTATGCATACGCCCGGACACACGCCGGAAAGTATCAGTTTCCTGCTCACCGACCATCCAGCATCAGATAAGCCGGTAATGATTTTCACCGGCGACTTCGTATTTGTCGGAGATATCGGGCGCCCTGATTTATTGGAGAAAGCTGCAGGAATTATAGGGACAAAAGAAGCCGGTGCTAAACAAATGTTTCAGTCAATGAAAAAATTCACTGCACTTCCGGAGTATGTTCAGGTATGGTCGGCACACGGAGCGGGATCAGCTTGCGGAAAAGCTTTGGGAGCAGTGCACAGCTCAACTGTAGGTTATGAAAAAATCCGCAATTGGGCTTTTCAGTATGGAGATGATGAAAATGCCTTTGTGGATAACCTGCTTGCCGGTCAGCCTGAGCCACCGAAGTATTTTGCAATGATGAAGCACCTGAATAAAGTGAACCGTCCCTTGTTGATAGAAGTACCCAAACATTCGAAATTGACCAAAGAACAATTTATCTCCGCTTATAAAAAAGGGATTAAAGTTATTGATACCCGAAACAAAGTGGATTTTGGCCAAGGCTTTATTCCCGGAACGTTGAATATTCAGGGCAATAATGCTTTTGCAACATGGTGCGGATGGACTTTGAATTACCAGGAGCAGTTTATTTTGATAGCCGACGATCATCAAATGGAAGATCTGACCCGAAAACTCATGCGGATAGGCCTGGATAATATCTACGGTTACCTGTCTGATATCAGTGAAACGGACATTGACCTTCAGGTTGCCGATGTTATTTCTTTTGAAACATTCAAATCATACACCGGTAGAGAAGATGTGCAAATAGTAGATGTGCGTGGCGTATCAGAATTTGAAGCCGGTCATGTTGACGGAGCTGTAAATATCTTTGTGGGAACCATACAGGATAATCTGGATAAAATCAGTAAGGATAAACAGGTTGTGATCTACTGCCAGGCCGGTGACCGGTCAGCTTTAGCATACTCCATATTGGCTAAAAATGGTTTTGAGAATATAAAAAATTATTCCGGAGGAATGAAGGAATGGCAGGCAAAAAAACAAGAAGTCTTTACCCTTCGTGAAATCGCTTTTCTTAACAATTAATAATAAAAATATGGGATTTTTTTCAGCCCTGTTTGGAAGCAATGATAAAAATAATCAGCTTGCCAAAGCCATAGAAGATGGCGCTTATCTGATAGATGTACGTACCCCCGGAGAGTTTGCGGGCGGTAGCGTAAAAGGAGCGGTAAACATACCACTGGACAGGATACAGGTAGAAATGTCGAAGATAAAAGGGAAAAACAATATTGTTGTTTTTTGCAGAAGCGGCGTCCGCAGCAGCCAGGCTAAAAAGATTTTAGAACAAAACGGATTGCAGCATGTTGTAAACGGCGGTACCTGGAAAAATGTAAACCAGGTAGTCAACAATACAAAATGAAGGGTACAGCCATCAGAAGTTTATTTATGGAAAATAACCCGGTGCATACCGGAAAGAAAACAGGACAATCGCATTTAAAAATAAGCCCCGGAGGGGTCAAATGTTAATAGCCCGGGGCAACGCCCCAGGTTTAAAAAGATTTTAGAACAAAACGGATTGCAGCATGTTGTAAACGGCGGTACCTGGAAAAATGTAAACCAGGTAGTCAACAATACAAAATGAAGGGTACAGCCATCAGAAGTTTATTTATGGAAAATAACCCGGTGCATACCGGAAAGAAAACAGGGCAATCGCATTTAAAAATAAGCCCCGGAGGGGTCAAATGTTAATAGCCCGGGGCAACGCCCCGGGTTGAAAAAATAAATGTAATTATGAAAAAGAACATGAGCACAGCGGATAAAGCCATTCGTATTGTAGTGGCGATTATAATTGCCGTTTTATATTTCACCGGTATTATATCGGGTACGCTCGCAATGATTTCGGGTATCATAGCAATAATTTTTGTGTTGACATCCTTTGTGGGTTTTTGCCCATTGTATGTGCCGTTTAAAATCAGTACCTTAAAAAACCGTAAGCGATGAAAAGATATTTCAGTAACTGGAATTTTATGCGGTTTTTCCGATTAGCCTTAGGTATTGTGATTATTGTGCAAGGTGTAATTGAAAAAGAATGGTTATTCATTGGCCTGGGGAGCTTGTTTGCCTTAATGCCCTTGATGAATATAGGATGCTGTAGTACAAGAGGGTGCAACACTAATGCGCCTGAATTTAATCAAAATTCAAAAGATATAACCTATGAAGAAGTTCATTAAAAAGTATTTGCTTACAATTATTGGAGTGATAGCAGGAGCAGTTGCCGGTTTTCTTTATTGGAAATTTATCGGGTGTAATTCCGGCACTTGCGCCATTACTTCCAAACCGCTTAACAGTACCGCTTACGGTGCATTAATGGGCGGGCTTTTATTTTCAATTTTTCAACAAAATAAAAAGAACAATCAATATGACATTTCAGGAAATGATCAAAAGTGACAAGCCGGTATTGGTAGATTTTTTTGCAGAATGGTGCGGCCCCTGTAAAATGATGGCTCCCGTTTTGGAAGAATTAAAGCAGCGTGTAGGTGATAATGCCAGTATCATTAAAGTTGATGTGGACAAAAACCCTCAGGTGGCATCGGCCTATCAGATACATGGTGTGCCGACATTAATGATCTTTAAGAATGGCGAGCTGCACTGGCGGCAATCGGGCGTTGTGCCGGTTAATAAATTGGAAAGCCTGATTAAAGAAAATTTATAAAACAGAAAGGCTTTCAGTCTTTCTGTTTTCATATGGCAACTATATGTTCTGTATGAAAAAACCAGCCGTAAAATTCATCGAATTTTACGGCTGGTTTTTTCATACACTATAAAAGTCGGGATGACTGGATTCGAACCAGCGGCCTCTTCGTCCCGAACGAAGCGCGCTACCGGGCTGCGCTACATCCCGAAATTTGAATATTATTATAAACTCAAAGAACTCTTAGCATTGTTTTTGTAGGGATTCGAAGCAGCGGCCTCTTTGTCCCGAATCCCGCAGGTGCGGGACTACCGGGCTGCGCTACATCCCGAAAATTTCCGCATTCAGATCATTAAAAAAACAAAATGCTGCTTCCTGATGAAGCCATTAAGATCATTTGGTCGGGATGACAGGATTTGAACCTGCGACCCCACGCCCCCCAGACGTGTGCGCTACCGGGCTGCGCTACATCCCGAAAAATAACCTGAATGCGGAGGGCTGCAAATGTAGGTATTTTTTCTTTTCACAATACGCGAAAAACAAACAATCTTTGCAACCAAAATCAAATTATTGTCTCCCGATTCATGACTGATACTGCCGAACATAGCTTTTCCCTGCCTGGGGTTTGCGTGCTGATCCCTACTTACAATAACGGAGCTACCTTGGCGCAGGTTATAGAAAGCGTATCGGCATATACCCGGCAGATTATCGTGGTGAATGACGGCTCTACGGACAATACCGATGCTATACTGCAACATTTCCCTTTTATCAGCGTTATTGCCCACAGTCCTAACCGGGGAAAAGGCTATGCCCTGCGTGCCGGATTCCGGAAAGCATTACAGGAGGGCTATCAATATATCATCACCATTGACAGCGATGGCCAGCATGATGCTCATGATCTGCCGCATTTCATAGATGCGCTGGAGCAATATCCCGGCTCGCTTTTTATTGGTGCGCGTAACATGGACCAGGAACATATCCCGGGGAAAAGCAGCTTCGGTAACCGCTTTTCCAATTTCTGGTTTTGGGTGGAAACCGGTATTCGTTTACCTGATACGCAATCGGGATACCGCCTCTATCCTTTAGAACCTATGCGTAACATGCGCTTTTTTACCCGTAAATATGAATTTGAGATTGAAGTACCCGTGAGGCTGGCCTGGAAGCATATTCCTGTCAGGAGTGTGCCGGTTTCCGTTTATTATCCGCCCGCTTCGGAACGGGTGTCGCATTTCCGGCCTTTTAAGGATTTTATGCGTATCAGCGTACTGAATACATTCCTGACTTTTGCGGCATTATTGTGGATACATCCCCGAGATTTTCTGGGGAAACTTACTAAGCGTGAAGGCTGGAAGGCCATTTTCCGGCAGCTTTTTATTCATCCGGGAGAAAGTAATCATCATAAGGCAAAAAGTTTGGCTTTCGGCGTGTTTATGGGTATTGTACCGGTATGGGGATTTCAGTTGCTGATCGGTATTCCTTTAGCGCTTTTTTTCAAAATGAATAAAACCCTGTTTCTCTTAGCCGCCAATATCAGCATCTTTCCTTTCACGCCTTTTTTCTGGGCGTTAAGTCTTCTTACGGGTAAAATACTGTTGGGTTACGATGACTGGTCTTTTAGCCGGAGTGGCATCACGCTGGAACAATTCAAAGAAGCCGGGTCGGCGTTTTTCTTAGGCGGCACGGTATTGGCGCTGTCCTCCGCTCTGCTGACTTATGCTATAGCCCGTATGGTATTGGTGCTGTTTCGGAAATCTCAGCCAGTGGCATAGCTTTTTTTATGCCGGATATACTTCCACTATTCCTGGAAAGAGGTAATGGTGACCACTGCTTATTTCAAGGCAGGTATAACGGGTGCGGCGTTTTGATAACTTCTGAAAAACTCTTCCGTCCGGCAATGCAAAATGTTTTCCCTCCGGTATATCTTCTACAAATATTTTTTTATCTTCTTCGGCCACATCATATTTTTTCAATGTCTTATAGAGCTGCGGATCGGTACAAGTGGAGGCTTTCATATTGCTGAGATAACGGTGCAATGCATGTTGTATTTCTTCAGGAAAAATTTTTATTGCTAAAAAATCAGCCAGCAGCATGCTGAATAGCTTCTTCCATTCCGGTCCGTGTGCGGCAACTCTTGAGCCATGCTGAACAAAAGTGTATAAATGTGCCAGCTCATGCAGCAGGGTGATGAGAAAACTGTATGGATTCAGATTGCCGTTGACACTGATGCGGTGTTGCCTGCCGTTGGGCAGCGGCGGGCGGTAATTGCCCTGCACTGTTTTCCTGTCCCGTGAAACGACGAGATGCAAAGGATATGCCCGGAGATGGGGCAGTATCTTTTCAAAAGTATGTTCAGGCAAAAATTGTTGAATAGCCTGTAGCGGTCCTTTCTTTAGCGGCATAGTGAGGTTTAGGATTTCCCTTTTACTACACGGGCAAGCTTTACGGTTTCAATGACAGTATAAACTAAATACATCCCCAAAAAAATAAAAATAGTAGGTTTATTAATAACCCGGTTGTTGATAAAGATATACAATAACAGCGCACCGATAGCCACAAAAAATTTCAACATGGCGCCTGCCGTTTTTGCCCGTACCAATACATTCGGATTGTCGTTCTTTGCAGCGCGGGTAATAATGAAAAAATTGGCCACTGCAATTAATGCCAGGATAAGATTCCCGGCCAGTAGCAGGTTAAAGTCGGGTACCAATGCCTGGCGGTACAATCCGTAGGTGATTCCGGTGATCAGCAGAAATGCAACGGACATTAATAAAAAAAAGGAGCGCATAAAACAAATTATAAACGTTACTTTGCAAAAGTACGAACTCCTGAACCACTGAAACAACATGAAATCCGATAATAAAATATTCGAATTGGCTGCCGGTTTTATCAGGCAGACCAACCGCCATGTGTTCTTAACCGGCAAGGCCGGAACGGGTAAGACCACTTTCCTGAAATATATTCAACAACACAGCGGTAAAAAAATGGCTGTGGTAGCGCCTACCGGAGTAGCGGCCATCAATGCCGGCGGGGTAACTATACACTCCTTTTTCCAGTTGCCCTTAGGCACTTATATTCATAATTACCGCCCGGACTGGGGCGAGAGTGAAAGCCATATTTTTAATAAAAATCAGTTGCTGGGCAAGATGCGTTTTCAGCAAAATAAACGCATCCTGCTTAAAGAGCTGGAGCTGTTAGTGATTGATGAAGTGTCCATGGTACGTGCTGATGTGCTGGATGCCATAGATGCGGTTTTGCGCTCGGTACGCCGTCGTCAGCATCTGCCCTTTGGCGGTGTGCAGGTACTCTTTATCGGCGACCTGTTTCAATTGCCTCCGGTGGTACGCCAACAGGAACAAATTTTGCTGGACCAGGTATATAAAAGTCCTTTCTTCTTTGATGCTATGGCGATACAGGAATGTGATTTGGTGTATATTGAATTAAAGAAAATTTACCGTCAGCATGACGAGGTATTTATCAATATACTCAACAATGTGCGCAATTGTACCCTGACGGGAGAAGATATGGAATTGCTGCACCGGCATTATCATCCTCAGTTTGTTTCCGATCCTAAAGAAGGCTTTATTACCCTCACGTCGCATAATTATCAGGCGGATGAGATCAATAAACAAGAGCTGGGGAAATTGAGCGCTAAAATGCATTTGATTGAAGCGGAAATAGAAAAGGATTTTCCGGAAAATGCTTACCCGGCAGAAAAAGTATTGCGTTTGAAAGAGGGTGCGCAAATCATGTTTATCCGCAATGATAAAAATGAAAAGCGACGTTATTACAACGGAAAAATTGCAACTGTTGAGCGCATTAGCCCGGACGGGAAACAAATATTCGTAAGGTTTAAAGATGAACCCGATTTGCTGGAGATGGAAAAAGAAACCTGGCGTAATATCCGTTATAGCTATAATGCAGAGGATGATGACATCGGCGAAGAAACCTTAGGTACTTTCACCCAGTTTCCCATACGGCTGGCATGGGCGGTAACCATCCATAAAAGCCAGGGACTCACTTTCGATAAAGCTATTGTGGATGCAGGACGATCTTTTGCGCCCGGTCAGGTATATGTCGCACTCAGCCGTCTCAGAAGTATGGAAGGCTTAGTATTGCGTTCCCGTATCGGAAATGATGCCGTAATGACGGATGCACGGGTATTGGATTTTGCTCAAAATGAAAAAAATGACGGCTATCTGCAGCAAATGTTGTATCAGGCCCAGCAGGAGTTTTTAGCCGATTCTTTATTGCAGGCTTTTAATTTAAATAAGCTTGTTGATTATATCAGCATTCATGCGCAACAAACGAATTTCAAAACCCTGCCGGATGGCATGGAAGCGCAGCAACTGGCGCTCACCTTAGAAACGACAATAGTCACACTTCAGGATACGGCAAACAAGTTTCAGGTACAATTGCAGCACTATATACAGCAGCATGATGAAGATTTTCAGCAGCTTCATGAGCGGGTAAAAGCCGCTGCGGCATGGTTTGAAAAAAATATCAGCGAACAGCTCGTCCTGCCGCTCCAAAAGCATTTGGATGTAATGCGGGTGAAGCAGCGTACTAAGAAATACGTAAAGGAAGCAACGGTCATTCTTCATGCGATAATGTATCAGCATGCCCGGGTCAAACAGGCTGCCGTAGTTACGGAAAACAGGGCAAATAACGGCGATTGGGAAAGTGTTATGGACAGTATTGCCGATATGAACGCACCGGTAATTCCCTCTGAAAATAAATCTGCAACTACAGGCGATACTGCTGCACCCGCTTCGGTAAAGGGCATGACGAAACTGATTTCCTTAGGAATGTTCCGGGAAGGAAAAACGATTGAAACCATAGCTGCGGAAAGAGGCCTGACTACCGGTACTATTATCGGACACCTTACAGAGTGGATTGAAAAAGGAGAGATTGATATCAGCGTTTTTGTTTCGGAAGAAAAATTGCCGGTGATCATGGAAACGGTAAAGCGTAACGCCAATGCATCTTTCAGCCAGATGAAATCTATCCTTGGAGAGAATTATTCTTATCCCGAAATCAAAGCAACCTTTTATTACCTGAAATTTCTTGAATCAAAAAGTGCGGAAACAGCTCATGCCGGAACAGGCGGAGATCAGCCGTAATAAGGGCGAATCATCCAATACACCAATACCCCGCTGACCGACACGTAAAGCCAAAGCGGCCAGGTATAGCGTGCTATTTTCTTATGCTTTTGCCATTCACCGGTAAGTGCACGGTAAGCGGTAAACAATATAAAAGGCAGGATCAGTGCGGCAAGAACAATATGAGAAATCAGTATGCCATAATATACCGGGCGAATCCATCCTTCTCCGCCAAAGCTGGTATCGCCCGCATACAGATGATGGGCGATATAAGACACCAGAAACAAAATGGATAAGAGGATAGCGCTCAGCATCAGATTACGGTGCAGCTGGAAGCGTTTGCTTTTTACCGCGACCAAAGCTGTAAGGAGCAGCAGCGAAACGGCAGTATTGATTACAGCATTGGCCAAAGCAAAATAATGCACATCGAAGCTGAACGGAAATTCGGGCTGTATAATATGCCGGTCTAAAGCCACAACGGCCAGAAAAATTACAACAGATACTGCAATAATGAGCCGCTTTGCCAGCTTGTCTTTCTTTTGAATCAGTGGTTTCAGCATAACAGGAGTGAATTGCGAATTGTTTATTTTTTCGGTTTTTTCTCTAAATACAATATAGCAATATCATCGGCAAGTTGCCGCATAGCCATCGTGTCCAATCCGTCATAATATCCGCGGATATAGCGGGAAGAATCTATCAGTACTAATTTATTGGAATGCATCATGGCGCCGGGTTCATCGGCCTCGCTAAGGATTAAGCCCAGCTCGTTTTTCGCATAGTTGAATATCGAATCGCGATTGCCGGTCATAAACCACCATTCATCATGCTCTTTTGTATATTGATTGGCATAGGCTCTTAGCGCCGGCACGCTGTCCCGGTCAGGATCTACACTGATGCTTACAAACTGTACCCATTCCGGTAGTTTTTTCACATAGGATTTCTGAAGCATTTGCATGGAAGCGCTTAGCATCGGGCAGGTGGAACGGCAGGTGGTAAATATAAAATCCACTACTAAGGTTTTTCCTTTTAAATCCTGGTTCAGCGATACGTGTTCCCCTAACTGATTCCATCCTCTCAGATCATTTACCTGGTGATAAACCGTATCGTAAGTCTTTGCCCCTGCATCTTCCGTACTGTCTATCCGGTCAATACGATAGTAAAGCGGCAACTGTATTTTTCCGCTGGAGTAATGCCTTGCTATAAAATATAAAGATAACGGTAGCAAGCATGCTACCGTTAACCCTAAAATATATCGGATGATTTTTTTCATTCTTTAGCGAATGCTATCACTTCCCATAACCAGGGAAGCATTTAATCAGGAAAAGAAATCTTTAATGGTATGGGCAAAAGTGAAATTCATATTCAGCCAATGTTGCCCGTCTGCCAAAAATGCTACAATAACCCAGAAAAAGAGCAACAACGGAATCAGTACGAAATACACAAAGTTTTTCTTTTCATCACCCAGGTGCATAAATACCCGGACAATATAAAAGGCCTTGAAGATAGTCAGCAGCAGGAATATGGCTATGATTACTCCAAACGGATGGAAACCATGACCTACTAATCCCAAAATTACTTCTATGATAGTTACCACCGTAAGAATTCCGGTTACTTTCCAGATACGCTTTACCTGGTCTTTACTGGCCTGAGATTGAATATCCGAATGATGTGCCAGTGCACCGGAATATAATTTCGACTGATCGCCTTCATACAGGTTCCGGAGGTCATGATTGTTATACTGGGATGACATAAAGTTTCGTTGTTATTATTTTTTTAAAAGAATAAAATAGTGCTATTAATGTACGATTACAGCAGGTAGAAGCAGGTGAATACGAATACCCATACTAAATCTACAAAGTGCCAGTACAGACCGACTTTTTCTACCATTTCATAATGCCCGCGTCTTTGGTAAGTGCCGTTAATGGTATTGACCAATATCATGATATTCAGAAATACACCACTGGTTACGTGCGCACCATGGAAGCCGGTAATGCTGAAGAAATAATTATAAAAATTGTGCGTGGCATCCATAGCCAGCTTGGGATTGGTCTCAAAGACCTGTTTGACAATATCTTTATTATGGTTAAATAAATGAGTGAAAGATGCTACCGGAGTATTCAGATCGGTATAAGAACCCCACCATCCGCCGGAATGATACAGGTGCGTCCATTCCCAGGCCTGGCAGCTTAAGAAGGCAATACCGCCGATAATAGTCCATAACAGCCATTTGATCACGCCCTCGCGGTTGTTATGATGCCCGGCATGAACGGCCAGCACCATCGTTACCGAGCTTAGGATGAGGATAAAGGTCATCAGACTCACGAACATGAGCGGCAGGTAGCGCTCGCCAAAGAAAGGGAAAGTGTGAAACACATGGTTGGGATCGGGCCATACCTTACTGAAAAACCGCGTGGTGCCGTAAGAAACCAGAAATGCCCCGAAGGTGAATGCATCAGACAACAGGAAAAACCACATCATGATTTTGCCGTAGCTCACATTGAAGGGAGAGCGCCCGCCGCCCCATTTGGATAGTTTTTCGATGTCGTAAGTGTGTGTAGCCATTGATGCCTGTGCCATAATAGATTATAAGTATTGTTACGATACGCTATGGAAATAATTTTTACAGTTGTATAAAAATCCGGTGCAAGTTAAACGCTAAAATTTAATTATGCAAGCCGGCTTTTACATTTTTATGACATCTATATTTTTTATTGATTCAATAAGAAAAATACAAAGAGATAAAGCCATAAAATATCTACAAAATGCCAGTAAGTAGCCACCATGTCAATACCGGTGGCGCTGTATATCTTCACCCGCCGCCCGAAAGTGCGTATAAACAGGATAATCAGCGCTACCATGCCGCCCGCAATATGCAGCGCATGAACCAGTACAATTACGGTAATGAACTGTAGTGATACATTGTTGTTCCAGGTAAACTGCGCATACAGGTCTTTGAATCCGAAATACTGCAATATCACGAAAGCCAGTCCCAGTAGCAGGGATAAAGCCACCATGTTTTTATGGAAGCCCATCTTCCGCGATTTAAAGCTTTTTACAGCCAGGTGAATGGTCAGGCTGCTGAGTATTACCACAACTGTAGAAATATAGAACTCCACCGGAACTTTATAATGCAGCCAGTTGCCCTGCGATTTACGCACGATAAATCCGCTTGTAAAGCCACCAAACATCATGATAATGCTGCCGATTGCAACCCACAGCGCAAACTTCTGAGGATGAATTTTCTTCGGCTCTTTTTGAACTTCCTGTTGCATCGGTATCATTTTAAGTATAAATTCAAAATTCAAAATTATAAAACAGCGTACGATTCGTTTGTACAATTTGAAAACATCGTAAAAAATATACCTGTTTGAATAATAAGTGTGTTTGAAAAGACTTCTTTCTGTATTATTAAATTAATGTATAATATATTGTAACGCTATTGGATATATTTAAATTGCCGTTGCCATTTTGCATTTTGACTTTTTAATTTTGACTTTTTATATCCGATCAATCAGTAAAGCCAGTAATACAGCCGGCAAATACAGAAACGAGGAATACAGCAAACCTTTAGCCGATTTTTTATCATTTTTACGATAAAATCTCCAGGACATGATAAAGTAAAAAACGCCCACTAAAACTGCCACCCAGGTACCGGTTATTCCTGTCATCTTCATCGCATAAGGCCACATGGCTAACGGGATCAGCGGAAGGCTGTAGAACATGCACTGCAACCCGGTAAAATTGGTTTTGCCCTGAGCAGAGGGCAACATCATGATGCCGGCTTTCAGATAGTCATCGTAGCCTAACCAGGCAATAGCCCAGAAATGCGGGAACTGCCACAGAAACTGAATGATAAATAATATCCATCCGCCGGTATCTGCCGCACTCGTGAAAGAATTGGTGGCGGCCACCCAGCCGATCAGCGGAGGCAATGCTCCCGGAATGGCGCCGATAAAGGTGGCAATAGAATGAATTTTCTTCATGGGCGTATAGGCAAAGCCATACAGCAATAAAGAAATAAAACTTAAAATACCGGTCAGCGGATTGAAATAGACCCACAATAATGCAATGCCTGAAACAGCAGAAACGATAGTGAGTATCCAGGCTTCGGTGATGCCCATGCGCCCGTCGGGCAGCGGCCGGGTTTTAGTGCGCTTCATCATGCGGTCGCTGTAGCGCTCAATAATCTGATTAATGATATTGGAGGCATTCGTCACTAACATGCCACCTACAAAAAGTGCCAGCACATCTTTCCATACAAAGGCAATCCCCGGAGCAAACAGATAACCGACAATACTGGAAAATGCGATCATAAAGCTCAGATTGGGTTTCATCATCTGAGCATAATCCCGCAGCCGGGCGACCGGGCTGGGAAAATGTTTTGCTTTTATAGTGTCTTCCTGCAACATAAATGATTCAACAGCGGTTGAATATTGGCGGCAAAGGTAATAAAAAAAGGAAACTGGTTTTTGGGAAAATTTAAGCGGCAAAACGGCTACCGTGAGGCTTGGCATTGCAGCGGAAGCAATGCTTCGGAGGGTTATGACAGGAATGGTTACCTTCGCATTTCACTTTCGCACCGGAGAAAAAGCGGTATTCATTTGAAATATGTCCGGATATTTTTGCCGGTCTGATTAATTATAATCTTCATAGATGATGATAACATTTAAGCGTTACCTGTGTATTGTATCATGCCTGCTGTTGCCTGCTGGTGTCCCGCTGCTGAGTCGGGCGCAATCCACGCTCTTTGATGATACCTATGTTCATGAAATAAGGCTGGAACTGCCTGTTCCCGGCTGGTACGACACCTTATGTCAATATTACGAAGATGGCATGGGTGCTCCGAAAAAGAAAGTACTCCCTGCTAAGGTAAGTATTGACGGCAATTTACTAAGTGATTCTGTAGCTATGCGCTTCAAAGGATATTATTCATTTTCCGCTTTCCCGGTTCATAAAAAACCCATCAAACTGAAATTTTCAAAATTTAATGATAATCAGCATTATGAACTTACGGAGAAGCTGAACCTGAACAATTTTGCCGGCGACCCTTCTTTTATGAGAGAATTCTGTGCGTATAATTTTTATCATTTTATCGGAATTGAAGCGCCGCGCATCGCTTTTACCCGGCTTTACATCAACGATGAATATTTTGGCTGCTATGCCATTCTGGAAGAACCCGAAGATAAGTATTTCCTGAAAGCTGCTTTCGGTGAGGGACTGGGTAATCTTTTTGAACCTGATGAAGCGAGCGACCTGAGTTGGAAGGGTGCTGATCCTGCTGCTTACGATGATCTGAAACTGCAAACCAAAAAAAATCCCCAGGCCTGGAATAAGCTGATTACATGGCTGAATTTGTGCAATAATTATTACGGAGCCGACTTCGCCGAAAAGCTTTTTGAGGAATTTAATGTGGAGAAATATCTTACCGTTCTGGCTACCGAAACGTTGTTCGATAACTGGGATACCTATGCCGGAAATGCCCGCAATTTTTACCTTTACGATGATCCCCACTCCGGAAAGATAGAATGGATACCCTGGGACTATAACCTGTGCCTGTGGAATAAATCCCAACCCTTACTGCCCGAGGGGTTGAACGGACATACCCAGATTTTAATTCAGCGCATTCAGCAAAACCGCTACCTGACCAGGCTTTATTTGAAAACTGTATGCAAAGTGGCGCAAAAAGCGAAAGATTTCGTTATTGAAGACCGCGTTCAGCAATGCTATAATGTAATTCGGCAGGCAGTGCTGGAAGATACCATGAAGTTTTATTCCAATGCACAGTTTGAAGAAAATATATGGGCTGGAGATACTATGCTGTTATTTTGGGAAGGCGAATTACGCAATATGTATCTTCCCGGTGTGGTAACTCATTTCCACCAGCGGGCGGAAGACCTGGTCAGGATGGCTGCTGAGATGGATTGCGACTGCTCGGATACCGCCAATGACGAAGCCTTGCTGAGCAGTATCGTTTACCCGAACCCGGTTCACGATATACTAACGATCTGTTTTGAAGATCAGATTGAAAAGATAAACATAGCGCTCACTTCCGCCGAAGGGAAAATGGTAAGGAATGAACAGAGAGCGGTAATTGGCGGAGTGGTTCAAATCAATACAAAAGCATTAAGCCCCGGCATGTATATGCTGAACATTACTTCCGGCAGGCAATTCAACCAAATCAGGATAGTTAAATATTAACAGCTTAAACAGAACTTCTTTAGTTTTTACAAAATAAGTCACAAAATTATGGATTGAGACTCCGGTCGCTGACTTAGTTTCAGGATAAAATTGCATCTTGCAGGGGTGCTGCTTTTACCGCATCCTGGCTGAAAGCAGCTTTAAACAGCAAACATGGAGTCGATTATTTCTTTTTTTCAGCATCTTACCGATGCTCAATGGCTGATGGATAACGGCGGCCTTTATGTAGTGGTGTTGATTATCTTTGCCGAAACCGGTTTGTTTATCGGCTTCTTCCTGCCCGGCGATTACCTGCTTTTTATTGCCGGTATGGTGGTAGCTGCGGCGCCCGAGCCTTTTGCCACACCTTTATTGAATCTGTTATATTGGTGTGCCCTCTTGTCTTCGGCTGCGATAATCGGGAATAGTGTCGGCTACTGGTTTGGAAAACGTTCCGGCCCTTATTTGTTTGAACGAAAAGATACCTGGTTATTTAAGAAGAAACATATCTACCAGGCAAAGCATTTCTATGAAAAACGTGGTGGTATTGCCATCATCATTGCCCGCTTTTTACCGGTTGTGCGCACTTTCGCTCCTATTGTTGCAGGAGTAGTAAAAATGGAATTCAAAAAATTTCTGCTGTACAATATTGCCGGAGCCATCCTTTGGGTATTTGGCCTAGTTTCCTTAGGATTTGTATTAGGCAAAAATGCCTGGGTGAAAGAACACCTGGAATATATTGTTATTGCCATTATCGTCCTGACTACCACGCCGGTACTGTTCAAGATGATTTGGGGAAAATTTCACCACCCGCATCATCATCCTCATGAAGAAGAAAAACAGCCGGAACATGAAATGCATCCATAAACCTAATACTGCCCCGTGTTTATAATTTCTGATTCAAAAGACACAATTTAAAGGCGAAAGCCCTGTTTCTGCTCCGCATATCAGCAGGAGAAAAAGAGAAATGCTTAGTTTTGTTCGCTCAATTTCACAACCTGAATGATCAGACCGGGCTTATTTACAGGCTTATTGTTGTTATGCTTCGCTACAGGACTGTATGCCCAGCAGTCTGCCGATACTTTGCCCGAAGTAGAAGTAAGAGCAGCTAAAGAAATTACAGCCGGCCAGGTGCAATCGGAATTTACAGCCGGCCAGGCGCACCAGGATATTGATCCTGTTTACCGGCAATTCTATATGGCTGGCGACCTGGGCAGCATGCTTGCGCAGCAATCCTCTGTTTTTATAAAATCTTATGGCATCAACAGTATGGCAACTCTAAGCCTGCGGGGCGCTTCGGCAGCGCAGGCCGGTGTGTATTGGAAAGGTGTTCCGCTGATGAATCCTGCCCTGGGTGTGGCGGACGTATCGCTGCTACAGGCCGGTTTGTTTGATGAAGTTACTTTACAATACGGCGGTTCAGGAGCCTTATGGGGCAGCGGTAATGTGGGTGGCGCCTTATTGCTCGGCAATAAGCCGCTCCGTTTTTATAATAAAAAACCGGTATTGTCGCTGAGCCTCGGTGGAGGCAGTTTCCATACTTATAATGGTTTGCTGGGCACACAATTTCAAGATGCGAAATGGCATGTTTCAGCTAAGGGCTTTTACCAGTATACCCGCAATGACTTTGAATATGTCAATGCAGCACTGGAGCAGGAAAAATTACCCCATGCCGTATTGAATGCTATGGGTGGCCTGTTTTCCGTAGCGCGTAACTGGAGTAAATCGGATCCCGGAAGCCACTATGTCGCCTTGGATGTATGGTATCAGCAATATGGCCGGCAGGTTCCTCCGGCATTATTTGAATCCGCTTCGCAAAAAGTTTCCCTCGACCGCTCATTGCGCAGCATACTGGAATGGCAGCTCAATAAGAAACGGTACCTTTTGTATGCAAAAGCATCTGTGAATGAAGAATGGATGCGCTATGAAGACCCGCCGGCTGTAAGCAAAACGGAGTACCGGATCATGCAGTATTACCAGGAGTTGGGATTTAAACGTACATGGGAGGTGCATCACAACTGGTGGCATAGTCATACTCTGCTGCTCTTTGCCCCGCTGCAATATGTAGTATTGAAAAATGCCGGTACCGGAAATCCTGATCAGTTCCGGCCTGCCATTGCTGCCGCTTATCGCTATAATTATAAGGATTTCAACTTTAATGCCGCTTTACGGCAGGAGTGGTGGAACGGCAAAGCAGCGCCGCTTTTGCCACAGGCCGGTGCGGAATGGACGTTTTGGAATTTTGCAATCGGAATGGCAAAAAAATACTATGGAAATATTACCCTGAACGGCAGTATTCAGAAAAGCTATCGCATACCGGCATTGAATGAGTTGTACGTCTTCCCCGGAGGTAATAGTGCGCTGAAGCCCGAGCAGGGCTGGAGCCGCGAAATCGGATACACCATAAAGCTCTTTCATAACCGCTTCAAAAAAGAAGAGAACGTAGTTGACCCGCCTTTAATCCGTCATGAGCTGAGTTATTTCAACCGGGATATCCGTGACTGGATTATCTGGTTAGGCGGATCAATATGGTCGCCGCACAACCTGGCAAGAGTATGGAGCCGGGGTGTAGAAACCCGGAATACTATTCAGGTTCCGGTTAAAAAAAGAACCTGGATGATGTTTTCAGTCAATACCACCTACGTGCTGGCCACCAATACGGCATCGTACCTGCCCGCAGACAGCAGTATAGGCCGGCAGATTCCCTATACGCCGCGCTATGTTTTTCAGGGTAATGCCGGGATAAAATGGAGGGAATTATTTATTAATTATAATCATACTTATACCGGTTACCGTTTTGTAACAATGGATGAATCCCAGTTTCTGTTGCCTTATCAAACCGGTAATATCCAGGTTTCCTGGCAGTTTAATATTGCCCGGTACCAACTCCATATAACGGCGCAGGTGCAGAATATATGGAATGCCGGATACCAGGTAGTATGGGGCAGACCTATGCCGCATTGGTATTATTTATGGAACCTTCAGCTTGTTTTATAATGATAAATTGATTTGGCTCGGATAACCAAAGCGTTTTTCGTTATATTTGCAAGGTTTAAAAATTTCTCACACTTAAATATTTTCAATAAAAAATGGGTTTTATTAAGGAACGGTTTAAAGAAAAAGCCGACTTGCTGAATGAAGAAATCAAAGCATTATTAACAGAACACGGAAATGACAAAATCGGTGAAATTACAGTAGCACAGGTTTATCAGGGCATGAGGGGTATGATTGGACTAATAACGGAAACTTCTTTATTGGATGCGAACGAAGGCATTCGTTTTCGCGGATATTCCATTCCTGAATTGCGGGATCAGCTTCCCCGAGCGGAAGGGGGCAGCGAGCCGTTGCCGGAAGGTTTGTTTTATCTGATGTTATTAGGGGAAATGCCTTCTGAAGAAGATGTAGAGCATCTGTCCGGCGTTTTTGCACGCCGTTCTCATGTGCCGAATTATGTTTTTGATGTAATAGAATCTTTGCCGCTCAATACGCATCCGATGACTCAGTTTAGTATCGGTATAATGGCATTACAGCGGGAATCTATCTTTGCAAAAGAATATGCTAAAGGGATCAGCAAAAAAGATTATTGGAGTTATGTGTATGAAGATGTGATGAACCTGATCGCCCGACTGCCCCGCGTGGCCGCTTATATTTACCGCAGAAAATACAAAAACGGCGATCATATTCAACCCAACGGTATGCTCGATTGGGCAGGTAATTTCGCACACATGCTGGGCTATGACGACAAAGGTTTCTATGCCCTCATGCGGCTTTATATGACGATTCATGCCGATCACGAAGGGGGCAATGTTTCCGCGCATACAACGCATTTAGTAGGCTCCGCTTTAAGCGATCCTTATCTTGCTCTTGCTGCCGGTATGAACGGACTTGCAGGCCCGCTGCACGGATTAGCTAACCAGGAAGTGATCCGCTGGATTGAAGAGATGCTTGCAGAGCTGAATACAACATCACCCACTAAGGAAGATATTGCAGCATACATAAAAAAGACATTAAGCGAAGGTAAGGTTGTGCCGGGCTACGGTCATGCCGTATTACGCAAAACGGATCCGCGTTTTATCGCGCAGATGGAGTTTGGTAAAAAACATTGTCCGGAGTCTCCGTTAGTGCAAACTGTATGGAACATTTATGAAGTAGCTCCCGATATTCTGAGCGCTACCGGCAAGATTAAAAATCCCTGGCCGAATGTGGATGCACACAGCGGTGCGCTGCTGAAAAATTATGGTTTGATAGAGGAAGATTTCTATACGGTATTATTTGGCGTGAGTCGCGCTTTGGGCGTGCTGTCCAGCTTGTGTTGGGATCGTGCTTTGGGATTCCCGCTGGAGCGTCCTAAATCCGTTACTACGGCATATGTTAAAAAGATGGTAGCGGGCGAAGAAGTAGAAGCCTGATTGACAGGTAAATATTCCCTTTGATTTTCATAGAAAATAAACTAAAAAGAGACTGCATTTATATTGGCAGTCTCTTTCCTTTTTCGGTTGTATATCGAAAATTTGGTAGTGGAATATACCTTGTCCCTGCAAATTGTCCCGGAATAAATTGTAGTGCCTGTAATGACGTTTTTAGGCGTATTTCAAATTCGCCGGTCGGTGTCCTCACCGACTACACGTTTTCCCTGTTTCCCTTCCCTCTATAAAGCAAAACCGCCCGGATATTTCATTCCGGGCGGCTTTGAGATAAAGGAAAAATTATATCACCAGCATGGCATCGCCGTAGCTGAAGAAATTGTACTTCTGTTTCATCGCTACATTATAAGCTTCGATGGCCAGGTCGTAGCCCGCAAAAGCACATACCATGATCAGCAGGCTGGTTTTGGGTAAATGAAAATTAGTGATTAATGAATTGGCAATGGAAAAATCATAAGGCGGATGAATAAAGAGATTCGTCCATCCTGATGCCGGCTTCAATAAGCCCTGTGCCGTAACGGAGCTTTCCAAAGCCCGTATGGTGGTTGTACCAATAGAACAAATTCTGCGGTTGTTTTTAATGGCATTATTCACAATATCGCAGGCATATTCGTCCACGTTGAAATATTCCGCATCCATTTTATGCTTGCTCAGGTCTTCCACCTCAATCGGACGGAAGGTGCCTAAGCCGGTATGTAAAGTAATTTCGGCAAACCGCACTCCATGAATTTCTAAGCGTTTGATCAGCTCCCGGCTGAAGTGCATACCTGCCGTAGGAGCAGCCACCGCGCCTTCATATTTTGCATAAACGGTTTGATAGCGTTCGCGGTCTTCTTCGCTGGGTTTCCGTTTGATATACTTAGGCAGCGGAGTTTCTCCCATGCTGTCCAATACGGTTTTAAATTCCTGGTCATCTCCGTTGAACAGGAAACGAATGGTACGCCCGCGGGAAGTGGTATTGTCTATCACTTCGGCAACCAATTCATCATTGTCTCCGAAATAGAGTTTGTTGCCCACTCTTATTTTACGGGCAGGATCCACGATAACATCCCACAAGCGGTTAGGCTTGTTCAGTTCCCGTAGCAAAAACACTTCTATTCTCGCACCGGTTTTTTCTTTGCGCCCGTAAAGCCGCGCGGGAAAAACCTTGGTGTTGTTCACTACCATGACATCTTTATCATCAAAATACTCCAACACATCTCTGAAAGTGCGGTGCTCTATCTTTCCGGTGTCTTTATGCACCACCATCAGGCGGCTTTTGTCTCTTTCTTTGGCTGGATGTTGTGCGATCAGATTGATCGGCAGCTCGAACTTAAATTGGGATAATTTCATATCTTACAGGATATGCGTAGGAAGATTTAGAATCAAAAAGTGAGCAAAGGTACGAATAAAAAAGTAAAAGACCGATTATTTTTAAAACCGCTCTTTTGCCCGGATTATCCTGTTTGTGGATTATTCCACTATGCAGGCTTCATCAAAGCCCTGTATAAAGTATTTTTTTTATTTCAATGAGGATTAAAAGGTATTGATGTAATTTATTTATTCAAACCGGTTGTGCTGATATGGAGTTCCTTCATTTGGTTGCTGTTAATTTCGGAAGGCGCATCCAGCATCATATCCCGTCCCGAATTGTTTTTGGGAAATGCAATATAATCGCGTATGCTTTCATCGCCGCCTAATAAAGCACAAAGACGGTCGAAGCCGAATGCTATACCGCCATGCGGAGGAGCGCCGTATTCAAAGGCGCCTAAAAGGAATCCGAATTTTTCCTGTACTTCCTCCTTAGGGATACCTAAGGCCGCAAACATTTTTTCCTGCAGCTCCTTTTGATGAATCCGGATAGAGCCGCCGCCTATTTCATGACCGTTGAGCACCAGATCATAAGCATTGGCTTTGATATAAGTATATTTGCCGGGATCATCCATCCAGGAAATCTGATCAGGCTTTGGCGATGTAAAGGGATGATGGCGTGCAATCCAGCGTCCTGCTCCGCCTCCGTCCACATCTTCCTCGGCATATTCTAACAGCGGAAAGTCCAGCACCCATAGCGGCTGGTAAGTTCCTTTCTTTCTTAAACCTAAGCGGTTGGCTAATTCTAAACGTAGTTCACTCATAGCCTTCCGGGTAAGCGCTGCGGATCCGGCAAGAATCAGTACCAGGTCGCCCTGCATGGCGCCGGTGGTCTGAGCCCAGGTTTTCAGCCGGTCTTCAGCATAAAATTTGTCCACCGAGCTTTTCAGCGTTCCGTCCTGCTGATACTTTACATACATCATACCGGTCATACCGATCTGGGGGCGCTTCACCCATTCAGTCAGCTCGTCTAATTGCTTCCGGGTATATTCGCTTCCGCCTTTTACAGTAATGGCCACTACATATTCCGCTTCATCCATCACCCTGAAGTCAGCGCCGGATACCAAGTCTATAGCAGGGTCATCCTGTTCCAGGATGCCTGCCGGCGCTTTCAGCTCTTTTAATTCCATATCAAAACGGATATCGGGCTTGTCGTTACCGAAGCGGCGCATAGCCTCGCTCCAGGACATTCTGGGGAATGCATCAGGCATGGTTATGCCTTTTACATCCTGGAAAACATGTTTCATCAGGCCTTCAAATACCTGCAGCACATCTTCCTGCTGAACGAAGGATATTTCGCAATCTATCTGGGTAAATTCCGGCTGACGATCTGCACGCAGGTCTTCATCCCGGAAACACTTTACAATCTGGTAATAGCGATCGAAGCCGCTAACCATCAGCAGTTGCTTGAAGGTTTGCGGGCTTTGAGGCAGGGCGTAAAACTGACCCGGATTCATCCTGGAAGGCACCACAAAATCCCTGGCGCCTTCGGGCGTTGATTTGATTAAAAACGGTGTTTCAATATCAAAGAATCCCTGTTGGTCTAAATAATTTCTTACGGAACGGTTTACCTGGTATCTTAAACGAATATTGCGCTGAAGGGTAGGGCGGCGTAAATCTAAATAGCGGTATTTCATCCGCAGCTCATCGCCGCCATCGGTGGATTCTTCAATGGTAAAAGGAGGTACGGATGCACTGTTCAGTATTTGATATTCCGTAACTTCCACTTCGATATGACCGGTGGGAATTTTCGGATTTTTATTGCTGCGCTCTATCACTTTTCCTTTTGCCTGGATGACAAATTCACGACCTAAAGGACGGTCTTCCAATTGACGGCTGAGTTGTTCATTGAAGAATAGCTGGGTAATGCCGTAGCGGTCGCGCAGATCCACAAAGGCAATGCCGCCTAATTTACGAAGGGTTTGTACCCAGCCACATAAAGTGGTTTCGGTACCGGTATGGGTTTCACGAAGTTCCCCGCAGGTATGTGTTCGATACGTCATTTCTTGTTTGCTGTTGAGCTGTTCTGTTAAAGATATTTCCGGCTGCCGGAATATGAAATAACCGGTGCAGATAATTTTAAAGCGCTGCGAAATTAAATGATTTATTGCGGTAGCTCAAATGATTGATTCAGTTCGTCAATATATTGCAATAATTCCCGGCGTCCTGTTTTTTTTATGGTAGAGGTGACAAAGTTCTGGGGAATAAATTCCCAGTCTTCACGCATTTTATTGATAAATGTTTTGACATTTTTGGCGGTTACCGATTGGGTGTTTTTGTCGGATTTGGTGAAAACGATATTGAGCGGTACTCCCCATTCCCCAAGATGTCCCAGGAAATCCAGGTCAATTTGTTGGGGATTGATACGACTGTCAATCAATACAAAAACGGTTTGCAGGTTGGAGCGTTCCTGGAAATACGCGGCAATCATCTTTTCCCATTGCTTCCGCTGGCTGATAGAGCGTTTTGCATAGCCATAGCCGGGCAGATCCACTAAGTACCAGCCGCCCCGCTGCATCTTATCCGCATTGATCAGAAAATGATTGATGAGTTGGGTTTTCCCCGGGCTGGAAGAAACCTTAGCCAGGCCGGCATGATTGGTCAGCAGATTGATCAGTGAGGATTTGCCTACATTGGAACGACCGATAAATGCATATTCCGGCCGGTCTGCGGGAGGGCACAGATTTACCGAAGGGCTGCTGATGAGGTATTGTGCGTTGTGTATGTCCATAAATCAGGGACAAAAATAGGCTCAAAAATTTTACCGTGTATTAGGGTTGTGGCAAATCAGTATCCGGTTATTGCCTTTGGCAATGATTTGGACAGTAGAAAAATACTGGTGTAAATGTTCCTGCAACTGCTCCCACTCTTCGGTTTCGTGGATGATGAAATTCATGATGCAGTATCCATCCGGATTCAGTGCTTTTTGGCAGGCTTCCAGAAAAGCGTTTTGTAGTACACATTCCGGAATATTCCGTCCTATAAAAACATCAATACAGATCAAATCAAAGCAATCCGTATTGTTTTTCATAAATAGGCAGGCATCATTCTTAACAGGATGCAACCGGCTGATGCCGTTTTGCGACAGTATGTTTTCCGCCCATTCCAGTATGGCTCCGTTCAGCTCCACAAGCGTATATTGGATATCGGTATTGTAGCGGTGATGCAGGATTTGGGCCACACTGCCCAAGCCGGTGCCCAATACTAAACAGGTATGCAGATTTTGAAAAAAAGATACCGGTAATTTTTTAAATGCTAAGCGAAATGGAGCGTAACGGCGGCCATCGGAATAAATTGCATCGTCGGTGGTCAGTTGCCATTGATTACGATACAACAGCAGTTCTAAGTAATCGCCTGACTGACCGTAACCCTGCTTTACCCGCAAAGGCCAGAGATAGCTGAAAAAACGATAACTGGCAGATGGTTTTTTGAGGGATAATGTCACAAATTCCGGTTTATGTGCGATTAAATTCAGAGTTACTGATGTAGCCGAATTATAGGAGCAACGTTGCCGGCCTTACATTATTTTCTCTTCTTCTTCAGGCTGACTTTATTTTCGTTGCCGTTAATCAGTCTGCTGATATTTTTATGGTGGCTCAGCACCACCAAACAGGCGGTAGCAATTGCAAACAGGCGATAGAAATCTTCCGGTTCTTTCAGGATGAACAGGATCATGACCGGGAATGCAATACTTGCGGCAATGGAGCTGAGCGATACGTACCGGGTCAGGAACAGCATGAAAACAAATACGCCAACTAAAATCAGCGCTACTAAAGGTTGAATACCGAGTATCATTCCGAAAAGGGTAGCCACGCCCTTGCCGCCGCGGAAACCTGCAAAAATGGGGAAGATATGTCCTACAACAGCACATATTCCCAGCGCTATCTGCAGGTTGATAAATTGCTCCGATTTGAAAGCATAAACGGAAAGGAATGCTAAGTTGACCGCAGCAAAACCTTTTAACATGTCCACTATCATTACCGCCATTCCGGGACCTTTCCCCAGCGTGCGGAAGGTGTTGGTTGCACCGGCGTTTCCGCTGCCGTATTCCCTGATGTCAATGCCGAAAAAATATTTACTTACCCATACTGCCGTTGGTATTGAACCGATATGATATGCAATTATGGTTAGAAGAAATATACTCATGCCTTGTATTAAAATTGAACTTGGATGGCCAAAGGTAATTATTAAAATTTAATTTTTCATTTTCAGAAAAGAATAGGGTATTCTGACAGGAATTCCATTGCTATGTTATTAAAGCGGCAGCATGGTCAAATTTAAGCTCGCTGAATGTCTTTTTTCCCCGTAAAAAATAATCAATAATAATACTTTTCGGATAAATTCCTTCTTTATTACGCTGCTTTACAGTTGCTTTTGCAATTTTTCGTTTTTTCCACCAGAAAGGAAAAGAGCCGTAAAAGCTGAAATGTGCCCGGATAATAGCTATTATATTTTTAAAATCTCCTTTGAACAAAAACTGAACTCCCGCAATGCCGTCCAGGATCAGGCGCAGCGGCAGCAGCCACCATAAACGGGAAGCCTTGTCGTTTTTTAACAACAGGATTAAATTGTTCCGGAAATTATAAAATGTTTTTTGCGGACTGCCATAAGTGATAATACTGCCGCCTACGTGATATACCGTAGATCTACCCGTGCAGGCAATACGATAGCCTGCATTTTTCATGCGCCAGCACAGATCCACCTCTTCCATGTGTGCGTAGAGATCGGGATCAAGTCCGCCAACCTGGTGATATACATCCGCCCGCACCATCAGGCAGCCTCCGGAAGCCCAAAATACGGCCATGTCGTGGTCGTACTGACCCTGGTCTTTTTCTAATGTGGAAAAAATTCGACCCCGGCAAAACAGGTAGCCCCATTTGTCCATAAATCCGCCGGCGGCACCGGCATATTCAAAGTATTCTTTGTCGCGATAATAACGCACTTTAGGCTGACAGGCAGCAATATCCGGATGGCTTTCCATAAAGGTATGCAAAGGCGCAAACCATCCCGGTGTTACTTCAAAATCGGCGCTTAACAGGATGTAGTACTTTGCTTTGATCTGCTTCAGGGCTTCGGCATAGCCCCAGGCAAAACCATGATTTTCTTCTAAACGAATAAGGCTCACGCCGGGAAAATTGTTACGGATAAAGTCCGAAGTATCGTCAGGTGAACAATGATCCACAACGATCACATCATAGCCCGACCGGGATTCCTGCACAATGCCCGGCAGAAAAAGCTCATGCCATTTCCGGCTGTTGTAGCTGAGAATGACCACGGCAGTATCATTTGCGGCGGTAATCATTAAAAAAGATAAAGGTAAGTGACGATCTTATTTATACTTGGGATCGTAAAGCGTATTGCCGGGAACTTTTACGTCCGAATTGTCCTTGAACTTGTGCTGGAAAAGGCTGTAGCATCCGGCCCAGCAAAATACAAAATATCCGAAAAAACCCAATAAAAAGAATAAGCGGGAAGCCGATGTCTTGCTGCTCCTGATGTCTGAACTGTTTTCTAATAATTCCGGTTCGTTGTATTGATCCTGATTCGTATGTTCCATATAAAAATGTAATCTTGTGAAAAGATGCCTGCAAAAATAATCATTTTACAACATTATCATAATTTTTTTAGGAATCATCTGCCGGTATATATTTTGCCGGTTTGATCAGCAATACATGTGGGATATCCGTTAAATTTGCCCGAAACGCTTCCATTAGCCATGCTGCAAAAATTATTTATCCGCAATTATGCTATAATTGATGAACTGACGATCACGTTTGATCATCATCTGAACGTGATTACCGGGGAAACCGGGGCGGGCAAATCCATTATTCTCGGTGCTTTTTCACTGATACTGGGCGAAAGGGCAGACAGCTCCGTACTGCATGCCAACAGGGAAAAATGTATTGTGGAAGCCAGCTTTGACGTGAGCCGTAACGAACCCTTTCTCCGGCAGCTTCAGCAGGAAGAATTAGATGTGGAACCGGTTTGTATTATCCGGCGGGAACTGTCCCCTTCCGGGAAAAGCAGGGCATTTGTAAACGATACGCCCGTTACGCTACAGGTATTAAACACGCTGGCTTCCATGCTGGTAGATCTGCACCGCCAGACCGATACCCGCGCCCTGTTGGAAAATGATTTCCGCTTTGCCGTTACCGATGCTATGGCCGGTACGCAGGAAGCCTTGAAGCAGTATCAGCAGGACTATAAAGATTTTAAATTCCGGCAAAACCGTTACCAGCAGCTTATGCAGGAACAGGAGCAATGGAACCGGGATGCCGGGTATCATCAGTTTCTGCTGGACGAACTGGCTCAGGCTGCGTTTCAGGAAGATGAATTGGAAACCTGTGCCATCCGGATGAAGCAGTTGAGCCATGCGGAGCAGATTCGCAATACTATGGAGTCGGTATATTTTGCTTTGGAAGAGCGCGAAACGGCTATCAATGACGAGCTGAAAAAGATGCAGCAACAATTGGAGGCGCTTACGGATTTGCATCAGGAAGCGGCATCACTGTCGCAGCGGATGGAAAGCGCCCTGCTGGAATTGCGGGATATTGCCGGTGCATTGCAATCGCTGCAGGAGCGCGTAGATATGGATCCGGAGCATTTGCAGCAGCTCCAGGAACGTATGGATACCGGATACCGTTTGCTGAAGAAACACCAGGTGACCACCACTGCCGAATTGTTAGTAATTCAACAGCAACTTGAGGAAAAATTGCAGGTGAATCATGCTGTAGAGGAGGAACTGCATCAACTGAAAGCAGCGTTGGATACCTTAGAAGCAGCATTGTTGCAGCAGGCCAAAACAATCAGTACACAACGCCGGAGCAGCACATCGGGATTCGTAAAAAGGATCAATGAGCTGCTGCATTTGGTGGGTATGCCCAATGCAAGGGTAGCGATTGATATTACACCCGGCAGTGTATTACATGCTTCGGGTATTGATGATATCGCCTTTCTGCTGGATGCCAATAAGAGCGGTAAATTTTTGCCGGTACAGAAGGCGGCATCGGGCGGAGAATTAAGTCGGATTATGCTTTGTATTAAAACGCTTACGGCAAAAGCATTGGCGCTCCCTACGCTGATTTTTGATGAGGTGGATACCGGCATTTCCGGAGAAGCCGCCCGCCAGGTCGGTATCCTGTTGCGTTCGGTGGCTGATTTTCACCAAGTGTTATGCATCACGCATCAGCCGCAGGTGGCGGGTAAGGGCAACCGGCATTTTTATGTGTATAAATCAGAAGATGCGAAAGGAAAGATAACCACGCAAATAAGGCTGTTGAACGATGAGGAGCATATAGAGGCAGTGGCCAGGATGATTGGCGGCGATTTGCCCTCGGAGGCTGCATTGGAAAATGCCCGGGAATTGAGCAGGAGGTAGAGACACACGGCCGTGTGTCTCCGTTGCCAGTTCTGTGTCTCCATGTATCGGTTATTCCTCCCTATATTCGCCCATTCATATCAATAATGTTGCATATCAATGAAGATTTGCATAATTAATGTGTTTTTTGTATTTTTGTTGCCCAATGGATAAATACAAAAACAAATATCGGGCAACATCACACCGGAAACCCTATTGGGATTATTCGGCAAATGCGTTGTATTTCCTAACTATTGTAACCCAAAACAGAACATGTATTTTGGGTAATATTGTTAATGCAGCAATGGTATTGTCCGAAATGGGAAAAATTGTTAATGATGAATTTTTAAAATCATTCGAAATTCGTGATGAATTGTTTTTGTGTGAATACGTCGTTATGCCTAATCATTTGCATACCATTGTGGAAATACGCCGGCCCGATTCTACGGAAATGCATAAACCCAACCACGTAGAGACACACGGCCGTGTGTCTCCGGCTGACCATGACGTCAAAACACACAATCTTGTGTCTCCGGCTGACCGTAACGTCAAGACACACGGCCGTGTGTCTCTACACGACAAAAAACAACCGGAATCCCCTAACGATTTACCCATTAAACGCAAATCACACATTCGATTGCCAAAATCTATTTCATCATTTATGGCAGGATTCAAATCGGCGGTAAATACCCAAATGGATAATTATATTGACGAACATCATTTGCAAATTCCGAAATACAATCGAAACAACCTTTTTTTTCAGTCAGATTATCATGACCATATCATTAGAAATCATTTTGAATACCTAATAATTACCAATTATATTGCCCAAAATCCTGCAAACTGGGGTAGCGATACTTTAAATACCCTAAAATAGGTTTGTTGGTGTGTTATTACAGCAAGGCGGGTATAAATGCAAGATGTTAAGATTATTTTTGGCTAATCCATAAGCCTACTTTTGCCTTCCCTCTTCTAGTTTATTTTTTCCGCAAAAGCAATGATATGTCCGTCCGGGTCGGAAAAATAACATACCTTATCGCCCCAGTCACGATCGGCAACCGGGCTGATGAGCCGGGCGCTGCATTGCAGGGCATGGTCAAATTCCAACCGAATATCCTCTACATAAAAATACAATTCACATCTTGGTATGCCGAAGCCTTCATCCGGGTGGGGGGTATGGCCGGCCAGAATCTTTGCTATGCCTTTGTTGGGCATCAGGCCTAATTTGCTGGTTTCGGAAAGACGAAACTCCGTCATTCCGGGAACATCTAAGTCGGGAGCCTGCCGGAACAGTTGTTCATAAAATGCTTTACTTATAGCCTGATCCCTCACATAAAGGATGATCTCGGTTAGTTGGATGTGCTTCATAAACGGTCGGCTAAATCATTATTGTTTTTCTTGCTCTTATCGCCGTAAAGCTACAGGATTTCATGCTAACCGAAGCATATTGTCCGCCGTATTGGAGATAAAATATAAAAAAAACCGCATCCTGTGCAGATGCGGTTTTTAAAATATTGATGTATGTGTTAGATTCTGAAGTGAGCAAATGCCTTATTGGCATCAGCCATACGGTGCGTATCTTCTTTTTTCTTGAAAGCTGCACCTTCGCCCTTGCTGGCGGCTACAATTTCATTAGCTAATTTATCCGCCATAGTTTTACCGTTACGGTCGCGACTGTAGCGAATCAGCCATTTCATGCTTAAGGAAATCTTACGGTCGGGGCGTACTTCGGCAGGAATCTGGAAAGTAGCGCCACCGATACGGCGACTGCGTACTTCTACGGAAGGGGTTACATTTTGCAATGCTTTCTTCCATACTTCATAGCCGTCTTCGCCGGCCATTTGAGTAACCTTATCTAAAGCGGTATAAAAAATATTGAATGCGGTGGTTTTTTTACCTTCCCACATCATAGTATTTACAAAACGGGTAACTTGTTTATCATTGAACTTTGGATCCGGAGCCAAAGGAAATTTTTTAGCCTGCGCTTTTCTCATTGCGGATTATGATTAAAATCTTAATTAGGAATAATGATTATTTTTTTGCTTTCTCTTTTTTGGTACCGTATTTAGAGCGGCTTTGCTTACGGTCTTTTACACCGGCAGTATCCAAAGCGCCACGTACAATATGGTAACGTACACCGGGCAGATCTTTTACCCGGCCGCCGCGAATCAGCACGATACTGTGTTCCTGAAGGTTATGGCCTTCACCGGGGATGTAAGCGATCACCTCTATCTTATTAGTTAAGCGCACTTTGGCCACTTTACGCAAAGCGGAGTTTGGCTTTTTAGGTGTAGTGGTATAAACACGGGTACATACGCCACGACGCTGCGGACACTCATCCAGCGCGGGTGACTTAGATTTTGCTTTGATTACATTACGTCCTTTACGTACTAACTGTTGAATAGTAGGCATTCTTTCGCTTTGAATTTTTTAGGACTGCAAAGGTAAACTCTTTTTTAGTTTAAACAAAAATATTTTTGAGTTTATAGGTATATGCCTGCAAAATTACCGGTTTTATATTTTCCGGTCTTTTTCTTCCAATATAAAAAGCTCATTGACCGTACAGCCAAAAAATTCGGAAAGCCGTAATGCCAAAACCGTAGAAGGGATATATTTTTCTGATTCAATAGCATGGATGGTCTGTCGGCTGACCCCTGCCTTCTCCGCCAGTCCGGACTGGGTAAGCTGTGCCATAACACGCCGTAATTTAACCTGGTTCTTCATACATCCGAACACTTTGCATGAGCCACATTCTGCCATAAAACAAGATGCAGAACAGAAGCAGGAAACAAAACCATAGCATGGTAGCATATAATATATAGCTCAGGGAAAAAACAAATAAAGTCAGTAGGACAAAAATGCCTAAGCTGATATATACACTAAGCGACAGGGCGGACAGGCGCAATTGTACCGTCCGCTCATCTTCAGTATGCAGTCTTGAAAACCCTACCATCACTAAACCAATCATGGCCAGCAGATAAGCAGCGCTGCCGGTGTAATTGGTAGTTTCGAATAACTGCCCGATACTTCCGGCAGCTTCTGCTTTACGGAAATTGAGCCAGCGTAACTGAAATTCATAAAAAATATTCAGGACGGACAATATCATTCCGCTCAATGCTACCGGAATGCCGATGTATTTGAAAAACGGAGGCAATAACAGTATCTTTTGCATAACTAAATTTTTTACGAAAAAAATGTATGTTTTACATTTTGTAAAATTTACTTTACAAAATAAAATTTAAAAAAAGCCACCAAAAGGGTGGCTTTGAAATAAAGAGGGATAGATATCTTGAATTATTTCAACAGGCTTCTGCTGATAACGATCTTTTGCACCTCACTGGTGCCTTCATAAATCTGGGTAATTTTGGCATCGCGCATGAGGCGTTCCACATGAAATTCTTTTACATAGCCATATCCGCCGTGTACCTGTACCGCTTCATTGGTAACTTTTTGGGCAATTTCTGAAGCATATAATTTCGCGATGGAACCGGAAACGGTATAATCTAAATGCTGATCTTTCATCCAGGCTGCTTTCAGGCAGAGCAGGCGAGCCGCCTCAACCTGGGTGGCCATATCTGCTAATTTAAAAGCAATAGCCTGGTGGTTCATGATTTCCGTACCGAAAGCCTTACGTTCCTTGGAATACCTGATGGCCAGTTCCATAGCGCCGCTGGCTATACCCAAAGCCTGGGAGGCAATGCCTATACGTCCGCCGGCTAAGGTTTTCATGGCAAAGGTAAAACCAAAGCCATCATCACCGATGCGGTTTTCTTTAGGCACCATCACGTCCTGGAAAGAGATACTGTGTGTATCGCTGCCCCGGATACCCATTTTATTTTCCTTAGCGCCAACGGAAATGCCGGGTGTATCTTTATCTACAATAAACACATTGATGCCTTTATGTTTTTTCTCCGGATGCGTATGCGCAATCACTAAATAAGTAGAAGCGCTGTTACCGTTGGTGATCCAGTTTTTAATGCCGTTAAGTACATAATGGTCGCCTTTGTCCTCTGCGGTAGTACGCTGAGAGGTAGCATCGGATCCGGCTTCCGGCTCGCTCAACAGGAAAGCGCCGATTTTTTGACCGGTAGCCAAGGGTACTAAATATTTTTGTTTTTGTTCTTCAGAAGCATAAGCTTCCAGGCCCCAGCATACTAATGAATTGTTTACACTCATCACTACGGATGTGGAGGCATCCACTTTAGAGATTTCCTCCATAGCCAGCACGTAAGATATGGTGTCCATGCCGGAACCTCCGTATTTGGGATCCACCATCATACCCAAAAAACCCAGCTCACCTAATTTTTTGACTTGCCCGGCAGGGAAAATTTGTTTGTCGTCCCGTTCGATAACCCCGGGCAGCAATTCGGTTTGTGCAAAATCCCGGGCAGCCTGCCGAACGGATATTTGTTCTTCACTAAGTTCGAAATTCATAGCGTAACTGTGATTTTTAATGTTGCAAAAGTAAGGTTTTGGAGCACAAATGCAAATTAGGATTTCCGTATCGTTCTGCATTAGAAATCAAAAGCAAACATTGCCCTTACACCCCATTTCGTTACACTGGGATGGTTCAGATAGGAAAAACGGCGAATAACATCTATACGAAGCAGGTTAAATATATTTTCAACTCCGGCGCTCAGCTCCATATACGGACCGGGATTTAAAGTGTGCGTTATGGTATTCCCCTGCTCATCTTTCGGAAATGCAAAAAGTTCCGGATGTAGCGCAGGATTATTTTCATCCCTGAGCCCGCCGACAATCATCTTAAAGTTGGCTGTTTCCCGAAGGTTCAGCTTTTTTACCAGCGGAATTTTATTAAACAGAAAACCTTTCATGTGATAATCAATATTAATTACTGCATAGTGATCGCTGACAAATTCCATAGAATTCATCAGGTTAAATGCGCTTATTTGATAAATATACGTCTGATTGACATGCGGCACACTGAGCAGCGGATAAGGCAATTGCCCGAAAGTGTAACCGCCGTTCAACCACAAAAAAGCATAACCTAACTGGGAAAGGTAAATTCGTTTTTCTACATTTAAACGCAGGGTTTGATAGTTATATTCGTTATTCCATAAACCTTTAATGCCTAAATTCAGATTGATGATGATCGTGGGGTACTTACTGGGTACGGGGCTGCGATAGGTGCTGTGTTGCACAAATTTCTGAAAGGGCTTCCAGTTCCATTCCAGGCCGATATCCGACACGGCAATATTACTAACGGTATCCGGATGGGTATCTGCATAACGCACATAGCTCAATGCACCGGCAGCAGTAAGCTCCTGGTGAGAAAACTGTCCCACAACTTTCATGATATTAGCAAACTCCAAAACATAGTCCACCTTTAAAGTATTGAAATATACAAAGCTGTTGGTATTGCCTCTTTGAAAAGACAAAATAAAATTATCACTGCTGGCATATTGAAAGCCTTGCCCCGGAATCATGACATCATGCTGATAACCTACGCGGAGATAATGGATCGGGAAGGAATACATGCCGGTATGATTAAAGATGTAAGCGCCCCGGAGGAGGTATTTCCATTGTTTATCTTTTGTGCCATAGGCTAAATAAGCATCGCTGTAAAAGCTTTTACTGAGTCCATCGGTAGTACGACCGCCGATGCGCAACCGGTTTCCTTCCAGATCATTAAAGCTATAAACGGAGTAGATGGAACCCAATTCCATGCCATGGAGGTTTTTATAACCCGAAAATATCGTATGACCGACTTCCATTAGAGTACGGAAAGATTTCATGTGTACCAGACTGTCCATATTATAATAAGTGGCAGCTTCTGTAGGCGTAAGCGGTTCCGGACGGTTTGTAACCCAAAATTCCTTATCGGATGAAAGAGCAGTATCTACCCGGTTGACCTCATCCGCAGCGCCGTCCATCAAGCTGTCCGGAAACTGCGGGTTAATCTTCATATCACTCAGTATAGTTGTACGGCTGGCATACATGCCACGCTTGCCATTCATGACATTGAAATAAGCACTCGCAGCGCTTTTGCTCAATAAAAAACGCCTGTTTTCAGCTTGTTCAAACTCCAATTGGATACGCAGGTAGCTTACCCAGTTGAGATTAACCTCCTCCCCGACAACCAGGTCTGCTTTTTGCACTGCAAAATTGCCGTCCAGCGTTATCCATAAAGTGCCCTTAAACAGAAAATCCTTCTTGTTGCGCGGTATAAAATCCAATTGTATTAAGGGGGTATCATGCCAGACAATCGTATCAACAATGAAGTATTTATATAACAGAGGCGCCACATCAGCAACAGGGCTCAGAAAATTATTGGATACTAAAAATATATTGTTTTTGTAAATATCCAAATCCTGGTACAAATAACGGACATAAACCTTGAATGCTTCATCATCAACATATCTGCGGTCGAAAGTTACCTTCTTAACAGCAGTTCTGTAGGCTTTCTTTTTTTCCGGGTTTTTTTGGTAATAGATATCGGAGAAACTTTCTTCGAGGTAAATAGGCGAAATGGCTTTCCCCGGAACAGAAGTGGAGTCAATATTATCGAAGATGAAACGGTATTTTCTGATAATGGGCAGACGCGGCAAATATTTAGGCGTATTGCTGGTGCCGATTTGCAATTTTTCATATTGCCGGTATTGCAGGCGGTCGTAATGTTCCGGCCTGTTTTGTTCCTTATGTTGTATGACCTGCCGGATCAGCTCAACTGCCGGGTTATCCTTATTCCGGTAGCGTTTTCTTTTAGAAGATACCACAACCTCATCTATGGAATTGGACTGAAGCGCTAATGCCGCATTGATTGTTTGAAAGGAAGCGGTATCTATGGAAGCGCCATATAACTGATAGCCGATGATAACGAAAAAAATGCTGTCGGCTATACCCTCAAAGGTGATGCTGTAATTGCCTGCGCTGTCGGTTTGTATGCCGGTATCCACCTCCGGGCCTCTGATAAACACCTGTACACCCTCCATCGGACTTTGATCCTCACTGCGGACAACATTTCCCGACACGTGAGTCTGAGCTGCCGCAGTCAGCCATCCGTTCAGGAAAAAACCAGTGATTCCACAAAATAACAACAGGTATTGGCGCATGAAACCGTATTAGGAGCAAATTACAGGTTAGGTTTTATATTATCGGGCATGTATGTCTGCGCATAAAATCCGATAAGCTGCAAATATAGAAGGAGAAATGAAATTAGCGTTAAGTCAAAAGTAAAAAGTAAAAATGCAAAATAGTAAAAATCTGACAATCAATTTAATAAAATTTAGTACATGCAGACAATATGTTTTCGGGTTAGCGTTATGTTAGTAGTAAATTGACACTGAGGATTAAGGCTTAATGTTGGATTGTTAGTTTCAGGCGATGACATGCTTCACTGCTTTGTTTTGGGTATTGGCAAACACAGTTTTTGCATTTTGCATTTTGATTTTTGCATTCTCCTCAAATCAGCAACCTTTATACGGCTATAAATTTTTATGCCGGCAGGCTGTTGACATTGTCGTAATTTTGCCAACCTATTTTATAATAAATAATTGAATTATGAGCCGCAAGGGGAGAGTTCTGGTTGCCATGAGTGGCGGAATAGATAGTACTATAAGCGCATTATTACTGCATCAGGAAGGGTATGAAGTGATTGGGATTACTATGAAGACCTGGGATTATGCATCAGCCGGTGGCGGTAAAAAGGAAACGGGATGCTGCAATTTAGATTCCTTCAACGATGCGCGCCAGGCAGCGGTAGACCATGGTTTCCCGCATTATGTATTGGATATCCGTAACGAATTTGATGGCGCCGTAGTACAGAATTTTATAGATGAATATATTGCCGGCCGTACGCCTAATCCCTGCGTACTGTGTAATACGCATATTAAATGGGCTGCTTTGTTGAAAAAGGCGGACGCATTGGATTGTGAGTTTATTGCCACAGGTCATTATGCTAAAGTACGGGAAGAAAACGGGCGCTTTGTTTTGTCAAAAGCCAAAGACCTGACCAAAGATCAGAGTTATGTTTTATGGGGATTGAACCAGGACTGCCTGAGCCGGAGCATTTATCCTTTAGGCGATTTGTTGAAAACTGAAGTACGGGGCATTGCCGCTGATATGGGCTATACTGAATTGTCGAAAAAAGCGGAAAGCTATGAGATATGCTTTGTGCCGGATAATGATTATCGCGGATTCCTGAAACGTAATGTGGAAGGATTAGAAGAACAGGTCAGTGGTGGAAATTTCGTATTGTCGGACGGCACTGTTGTCGGTAAGCACAAAGGTTATCCCTTTTATACTATCGGTCAGCGCAAGGGGCTTGATATTGCTTTGGGGCGACCGGTTTTTGTAACCAAAATCATTCCCGAAACCAATACTGTAATGTTGGGCGATACGGAGGATTTGGATCAAAATATCATGCAGGTAGGCGGCCTGAATCTCATTAAGTTTGATGCGATTCCGGACGGCTTCGAAGCCACTACAAAAATCCGTTATAAAGATTCCGGAACGCTGAGCCATTTACATCCGGAAGGCGATACTGTGCAGGTTCATTTCTATGAGCATGTAAAAGGAATAGCGCCGGGTCAGTCTGCCGTTTTTTATGATGGTGATGATGTAATCGGGGGTGGAATTATCCATTCCGGAAACCGCGGTTTTTAAAATTTGTTTTGAAACCGCGAAAATATTTTTATCTTACATCCGTTTTGGAAATTAAGCTGGCATCAAACAAATAATTCCTGAATAAAATTTATGCGAAAGATTTTTTTACCCCTGATTGCAATAGCCACCGTCATTGGTATGTTTTCCTGCAAAAGAAGCAGTATTGACACGGCAGGTATTGAAACAGGTTACGACTTTTTCCCTTTGGAAATCGGTAAGTATATTGTGTATAATGTGGATTCCACCTATTGGGATGATTTCACCGGAACGCCCATTCCCGTACATCTGCAACAGCGTTATGAAGTAGTGGATACCTTCCGCGATGCTCAAAACCGGATGAGCTACCGGATCAATGTATTAAGACGGTACAAGGACGGCGATCCCTACCTGATGGATAACGTGATCTATGTAACCCGTACCAGCAGCGGTTTGGAATATACGCAACGCAATATTAAACTGATGAAATTAGTTTTCCCGGTTGAAAATGACGTTTCCTGGAACGGCAATGTTTTTCTTCCCCTGAACGATGCCGATATGGAGGAATATGACAATGTAAACTGGAATTACAGCTATGCACTCAAAGGCGGGGAATTTGACCCGGGAAATAATTTGTATGAAAATGTAGTACACGTCAATCAGATTGATGATTCCCTCAATAATCCCGATGTGGACACTACCGCTTACGCTTATAGAAATTACTCCAAAGAAATTTATGCTTATGGCGTAGGTATGATTTACCGGGAGCGTATTTACTGGACCTTTCAACCCAGTATGGGACCACAGGGTGGCGGAAGCGGCCATAAAAAAGGCTATGGTGTAATTATGCGTGCCATCGAAAACAACTAATGCACTGAAATTTTTTTCTGAATAAAAAAGATGGCTGCCCGGTTTGAGGCAGCCATCTTTCGTTTTATGCAATTGGAATTAAATTGCTTTTCGGGGGAAATGAAGACAGTACGAATATCCAGCAGGGAATTGCTTTTAACCCCGAAGGGGTGCTATGATTATAGCAATAGCGTAAAGCCAACGAGCAAAATCCCGAAGGGATGACATTATTTCACTCCGCACGGATCAGCTTTGCAGGCTTCGGTTTTTAAAAGCGAAAGCCTTGGGATATTCAGTCTGTAATCTCAATATCATACTGATCTAAAAGCCCTTTTATGCCCGGAACAGAAAATCTGGCCTTTTTGATCCTGTTGTTTTCGGGATTGATGGAATAATGATAAGCCGTACGGAAATCCGCTTTCTCTATTATGGTACGATCAAAAACCGCTTGTGCCAGGTTGCAATGATCGAAAACAGCGTGTGTAAAATCGGCTTCCGTACAATCCGCTCCTTGTAAATCCGAATCTTTAAAGACGGTGTTTTTGATTTTGCATTGATAAAATGAAGCATGGTTCAGGCGACAGCCTTCAAATGAAAAAGCCAATCCGAAAGGATTGCAGGTATCAAACCGGAGTCCCAGCATCTTACAATCTTTGAATACTACATCCCGGAATGCAGTTTTGTTAATAGTAGTCATGCTGAAATTGCAGTTATTAAACCCGCATTCGGTAAATTGAAATCCCGAAAGGTCTTTCCCTCCAAAATCACAACTGTTGAAGATACAATTTTCGTATTCGCCTTTTGCCGGTGTATCGTTCCGGTCAAAAGTCTGGTCTGTGACGTAATATTCCTGCATGGGCTGGTTATAAAGATGTTGTAATGTTGTTTGGTATATTCCTTGTTGCGAATTGTATGGCTTATTTGCGGTCGCAGGGCAGCAACTGGCTGTTTTTAAAACGGTACGGCGTATTCCGGTCTGCAAGCCAGGTTATCGGTTTAAGTACTCCGGCAATATTAATGATGATTCCCAGAGGAATGCCAATGAAATAATCTGTTGCAGTAACTAAAGCTTCTTTATGAATTATGGTAAAGAAAAAGAAAACACAGGGTGCAAAAAACAGCCAGCTCGTAACTAAGCCGGCATTGTAAAATGTTTTTCCTTTGATGTTAAAGACGAAGGTATGGGCAATGATATTACCCAAAGAAACTAAAATGGTGGCCATGCCTAACCAGATCAGGCGGGAGCCGGCTATGGCTGCAAGCAGGTATGTTGTCCAGCCGATTCCTGTGTTGATGATTAATGACGTGTTGCTGTTCAGCGGATACCTGTCCGGTAAATCGCTGTGGAACATGGTCCGGTTGATCATTCCCGGAAATGTGCCGGCTATACGGTATTCCTCTGCCTGATGAAAGAATAAGGCAATCAGGCTTAACCACATCAGCAGTTGATAATGGGATAACGCTGACCCGAAAAGCCATACCGCTACCAGCACCATTACACCTAAAACTCCGCCCATGTCGTACCAGTGATTACGTAGTGTTTTCATTGTATTTGAAATTAGAAGGACCGGTAATACCGCCGGTATATCTGTTTTATTATTGACCTGTCATCAGGATATTTTCAAACTGGTCATGGTCAGCGAACCGCCAACGGGTTTGTCGTTAAACAGGGCGATGTCTTCATGGTTATCTTTCAGCGCTAATGCATACAGTAAGGGCAGGTAATGTTCGGGAGAGGGAATAGAAAGCTGGAAAGGCTTGCCTTGTCTGCTGTAATGGATGAGTGATTGATGATCGTCATTCAGGATAAAACCTTTCATCTTTTCACTGGCTTCAATAGCCCAGTCAAAAGCAAAATCTTCATTCAGCTTGTTCCAGGCCACCATCCTGAGATTATGCACCATATTGCCGCTGCCAATAATCAATACTCCCTTTTCGCGAAGAGCTTTTAATTCCTGGGCCAGCTCGTAATGATATTGTGGCGGCTGACTATAGTCCAGGCTCATTTCGATTACGGGAATGTCTGCATTCGGATAAAGATGTCTGATAACCGACCAGGCGCCGTGATCAAGTCCCCATTTGTCATCCAGGCCTACTATGGCTTTGGTGACGAGTGCTTGAGTTGCTTTCGCCAGTTCAGGACTCCCTTTTGCAGGATATTGTACTTCATACAACTCTTTAGGGAAGCCGCCAAAATCATGGATGGTTCTGGGCTTTTCCATTGCGGTAACAAAAGTTCCCCGCGTTTCCCAGTGTGCGCTTATGCATAAGATTGCCTGTGGTTTGGGAATGGTTGTGCTGATATTCCGGAATCCGGTTACAAATTCATTTTCTTCAATGGCATTCATCGGACTGCCGTGCCCTAAAAACAATACCGGCATTTTGGCTGTATTGCTTAATGACCCGGCGAGGCTGCTCAAAGCGTTTAATTTCATTGTTGTTCCAATTAATGGCAATATGGCTAATGATTTTAAAAATTGTTTTCTGTCCATGAAAAAATTATTGAGTAAATAATTTCCTTTTCAAGATCGGCCTTAAAAATGCTGATGTATATATGCCGGTTTGGTTGTCCAAAAATAACCATTTCTTTCTTACCCGGTTGTAAAACGAAGATAGCTGTTTGTTAATGCTGACCAGGAGGGCAGCCGGGTTCGTCGCCTGTTTTATCCCTTATTATATCTGCGTTAGATACTGTATCATAATCCGCCAAAACCGCTGGGAGTTTTTGTATATACCGATAGCGTATTGCACAGCCAATAACTCCATTTTGTATCCGATACTGACGGAATCTAAATGAATACCGTCAGTATATTGACGGAATTCAATTTAATTTGTGTGTTAAAAGCGCATTATGGAACTGCAAAGAATAGCGGAAGGTCTTATTTTAAACGTATTTTGACGTTATTTTAAAAACACACAAAATTGATGATCAAATTACCCGCTGTTTACCTTACTCTTTTTCACTAATACAGAAAGCAAAAAGACGTACATACGGATATTCTTACTTACCTTTGCTTCGCATTATTTGAAACTGATGTGCTGAACGACCTTTTCGTCTTCGGCAAAATATCCTCGGGGTGCCTTACTGTTTTCAGGCTGAGATCAAACCCGTAGAACCTGGACCGGGTAATGCCGGTTAGGAAAGGTAAGCGAAAGTATTTTTCCAACTTACCTTTTTATTGTATTAAAAAATGATCCTGTAAGGGGTGTCGTTTTTTTATAATTCACGGCTATGCCGTGGTAAGTAATGATTAATTAATTCATTCATTGAAAAATACAACATAATGAAACCAATACAACCGTTGATCGCAGGCATTTTTCTGTTGAACGCTTTGCCGCTGCAAGCCTTAGCCCAGGACAGCAGCCGAATGGACACCCTTCATGCCGCTACGCTGATGCCGGTAGAAGTAAGAGCCATCCGGGTGAACGACAACAGCCCTTTTGCTGTTACCAATCTGAATGAAGAACATATTCGCCGCAATAATACCGGGCGCGATATTCCGTATCTGCTTGATCAGACACCTTCGGTCATCGTAAATTCGGATGCCGGTACCGGAATCGGTTATACCGATATGCGCATCCGTGGTACGGACAATGCCCGTATTAATTTTACGTTGAATGGTATTCCGCTGAACGATGCCGAATCGCAAGGCGCCTTTTTTGTGGACTTCCCGGATTTGATGTCTTCCACACAAAGTATCCAGGTGCAGCGTGGGGTAGGCAGCTCCACAAACGGATCCGGAGCTTTCGGAGCATCGGTAAACATCAGCAATATCGAACAGTCGGATGAAGCCTCGGCCATGTTGTACAACAGCTATGGTTCATTTCAAACCTGGCATAACCTGTTACGTGCCGGAACCGGCAGGCTGAAATCAGGCTTTCAGTTTGATCTCCGCTTATCCCGTCAAACCAGTGATGGTTATATCGAACGTTCGTATGCACAGTTGAAATCCTTACAGTTTCTGGCCGGATGGCGTTCCGATAATAATAAAACGCAGATCAAATTTAACCTGCTGAGCGGAACGGAAAGAACCGGTCAGGCCTGGAACGGCGTGCCGGAAGATTCCTTAAATACCAACCGGCGCTATAATGAATTAGGCATTAAACCCGACGGCAGTTATTATAACGACCAAAGCGATAATTACCGGCAGGATTATTACCAGCTTTTCCTGCATCAGGAGCTTGATACATACTGGAAGCTGAACGGCGCATTGTTCCTGACACGCGGAAAAGGATTTTATAATGAATACAAACAAGGCGAAAGTTTTTCTGACTATGATCTCCCCGATTTTAGTACACCTTCCGGAGATACTTTTTCACAAACCAATCTTACCCGGAAACTATGGTTAGATAATTATTATTACGGTCTCACCGGATCGGCGGTTTACCATAAAAACCGAACTGAACTGATTATCGGTGGTTCCGCGTTGCAATATGATGGCCGGCATTATGGAGATGTAACCTGGGCAGATTATGGCATACCCAATGATTACCGCTGGTATGATCTGAATGCATTTAAAACCGATCTCAACCTGTATGCAAAATGGCAGCAGCCACTATGGAAAGGGCTCTATTTATTTACTGATTTGCAACTCAGAGATGTACAATACACCCTGAACGGATTTCGGAAAAACCCCGCCATTCGCATCAGGGAACATTTTACTTTTCTCAATCCTAAAGCAGGAATCAGTTATCTGAAAAGCCATGCCGGCGGTGCGCAAAGTAAGGCTTATATATCTTTTGCCTTAGCAGGCAAAGAACCTAACCGGGATGATTTTGAAGCATCTCCTGCCGATCTGCCTGTGCCGGAAAAACTTTATGATGCAGAGGCCGGTTATCAGTACCGGAAGCCGGGATTGGACCTGGGCGCCGGTTTGTATTATATGTATTATTCCAACCAGTTGATAGCAACCGGGAAGATCAACGATGTGGGCGCTTACACCCGAACCAATGTGCCCAACAGCTACCGTGCCGGCATAGAACTGACGGCTCAGGTGAAAGCTGCCGAATGGCTGCTGGCATTCGGAAACGCCACTTTTTCTAAAAATAAAATTGCCCGTTTTACCGAGTATTATGATAATTATGATGAAGGCGGACAGGTAGCCATTTCGCATACCCAAACGGACATTGCCTTGTCCCCGAACACCATAGTCATGGCCGGTATGACATTAACGCCCTTTGTTTCCATGCCGAAAGCGTATGATCTGCACATCAGCCTGAATGGGAAATATATCGGCAGGCAGTATTTAGACAATACTTCAAATAGCAATCGCAGCATTTCCGCCTATACGGTTTTCAATACGCAGGTACAATATCGTTTGCCACTCAAATGGGTGAATGAATTGGGACTGACACTTTCTCTCAACAATATTTTCAATAAAATGTACGAAAGCAAAGGTTATACCTACAGTTATTTGTATGATGGCGCCGTTACTACGGCCAATTATTATTATCCTCAGGCAGGTTTCAACTGGATGTTCGGATTAAGCCTAAAATGGTAAAGTCATCAGTGTGCATCATCAAAGTGACGAATGCTTCATTTGCATGGCATCATTTTAGGAATGCCGGTTTTAAATGGACAGCCGGGAACGCATATCGCCGGTTTTTTCAAAGCCTTCGGTATCCTGAATGGAGGCTACGGTAATCATATCTTCCATGGCCTCAACGGTAAAGGGCAGCAGTGTTTTTGAAACCGATGGTTCAAAGCCGATAAATAAGCGGTCTGACCCTGCTTTTTTACCCATTACGGGATTAATTCTCGTATCCTGCTTTGCATGGAGACCGGCAAATATTTCTTTCAGAAAAGCGATAAAATCATTGAAGTTTTTACCGGCATAAATCCCGCTTTCATCTAAATTATTTTCGATCATTTCCATGTCCATTTTGTAGCAGTAAGCTACTAACAGGTCTAAAGGAAGATTTACCATACACAAAGAATTTTTGGAATTTACAATTATTGAATGGCTTTTGAAAGCCTGTTGAAATACTGGTATTCCATTCCGGCAATTTTGCGGAGCCTTGCGGCCAGATCACGGTAGGCTTCGGGAATGGTATCCACGGGTTTCCGGGAACATCTTGCCATGTCAATAGCAAAGCCGCGCCATTCGGGAACGATTACTTCCATCATCTCTTTTCCATATTCGGAATAGACCGGGTTGTTCAGCAATTCGCCTGATTCCAACAGGAATTTTCCAAATTGTTTCCGGAATCCGGATCCGCCGCTTCCTACAAATTCCTGGTGCCTGATCATATTGACTAAGTGCTTTTCCGCATAATTCTGGCTTCTTTTTTGAGGATATTTTTTTAATGCTTTTGCCAGCAGCCGCATTCCCTTAATGCCTCCGAAGGGGAAATAAGGATTCAGCATTCTTTTGCAGGTTTTCTTTAAACCTTTATATACAGCTTCCCTGAGGTCAGGGTTTTTATTGTGAATTTGATTTACCCAGTACATTCTGCCTTTGGGATTATCGGGTGCTTTGACATACCGGGCTTTTTTCATGTTTTCCTCCGTAATGGTCAGCACATTTTCCACAATCGGGTCACTGACTAAATACTGGTCATCCGCTTTTCCATAGACTACTAAATTGTGGTTGTTGAAATGGAAGCTTAAAAATTCGGGAAAAACTTCAAAGTAATATAAATCGCCCGTAATGCCGACCACGGTACCGTCTTCTATTTTTTCATCCAAACCCAGCATGGCATCATCGGCATTTTTAAATGTTTTTACAGTGATGTCTATATCTAACAGTTTTGACACGTTTTTAATGATGGATCCGGGCGTGTAGCGGTAAGAAGTCAAAGGTTCTACCGTACCCATTTTAATAAAAGGAAAATGGATGAAATACAAGCCGGATCCGATACCAAAAATCATGTCTTCACTGATTTGCATACCCTTATGATGAAGCAGGTTGCGCATCACACCGGTTTCGCAATTTAAGGAAGTGGCGTGTTCAAATTCGTTGATTTTATTCATAAATAATCTGAATAGTTATACCGGATCAGTAGTTTAAACTAAATTTTATTGCTGCTCTGATTCCGGGAAAGTAAGACCGAAGATAAATATTTTTCTTAAAGTTCATTCAAAGTACCGTTCGGATTCGGCAGGAGCATAAACCGGTAAAGTATTTTGCGTAATGCCGGAGCGTGGTATAAATTCTTTTATTTTTATGGATCGGATATTTAAACCCATTAATTGATAAATTTGCCTGACTATCATTAATCATGCATCCTAAAACCCTCATCATTTCTTATGCCTGCTCCTGTTTCTCAAAACGGATTGTCCCGTAGCGCCCGTACCGGCCTGATTAGTTTACTTATTGTCATTGCTGTCCTTTTTGTCTTCTGGCGATTGCTTCCTGTTTTTTTTCAAAAGGAAACAACTGCGGAAGATGAGCAACTGACCGCCGCATGGAATCAATTTAAACAGGATAATACTGTGCATCCGGAAGATCGTCAACATCCTCCGCCGTCTGCCGCAAACTATAGCAATCCGCATGCTAAAACACCTGTAGCGGCAGTATCATTGTTCCCTTTCGATCCGAATACGGCAACGGAAGATGATTTTGTCCGGTTAGGATTGTCGCCGGCAGTGGCACAGACTATTGCCCGTTATCGCAGCAAGGGCGGTCAGTTCAGGAAGCCGGAAGATTTTCAGAAAATTTATACGCTGTCGGAAGCCCATTATAAACGGCTTGCCCCGTATATCCATATTAAATCTGCTACAACATCTGCTGTTCATCCGCGCCGCGACATATCCCGCCCGGCATCCGAACCGGTTCAACAGGAGATGGTATCTCTGAATACCGCTACGGTTGATGAGCTGATCCGGCTCAGGGGAATCGGACCGGTTTATGCCGGACGGATTATAAAATTCCGGGATAAATTAGGCGGTTTTTACGAAACAGCACAGCTCATGGAGGTTTACGGTTTCCCGGACAGCACCTATCAGTTGTTGAAAGACCGTTTTGTTACGGACGTTTCAAATGTCAGGAAGATTAATGTAAATGGAGCCTCTGCCGAGGTGCTGGCACAGCATCCGTACATCGGTAAAAAGATGGCGGAAAATATTATAAGGCTCAGAAATGATCTGCATCAATTCCGGGAAATAACAGAATTGCGGCAGGTACCTTTGATTAATGCAGAAAAATATCGTAAAATTGCTCCCTATTTAAAATTAACTGATTAAATCGTAAAAGAAATATGGATTTTGCCTATACCGAAACACAGGAACATATAGCCGGAATGGTGCGTGATTTTGCCAATAAACATATCCGCCCTCACATGATGGAATGGGACGAAAGTCAGAAATTTCCTGTAGAATTGTTTCATGAAATGGGTGCTCTGGGGCTTATGGGTGTATTGGTTCCTGTAGAATACGGCGGAGCAGGACTGGGCTATTTCGAATATGTAACTGTAGTGAGTGAAGTGGCGAAAGTGTGCAGCTCTATCGGTCTCTCTGTAGCGGCGCATAATTCGCTGTGTACCGGCCATATCTTATATTTCGGCAATGAGGAACAAAAGAAAAAATATCTTCCCAGATTAGCGTCCGGAGAATGGATTGGCGCCTGGGGGCTGACCGAAGCCAATACCGGAAGTGATGCGGGCAATATGCGTTGCACGGCAACCAAAGATGGTGATGACTGGATTTTGAACGGTACTAAAAACTGGATTACACACGGTATCAGCGGTAACGTGGCCGTAGTGCTGGCACGTACCGGTGCGCCGCGTACTAAAAATAATGTAACCGCCTTTATCGTAGAGCGGGGTACACCGGGCTTTAACGCCGGAAAAAAGGAAAATAAATTAGGTATGCGTGCATCGGAAACGGCGGAGCTGATATTCGACAATTGTCGTATCAGCGATGCACAGCGTATGGGAGCGGTAGGCGACGGATTTAAACAAGCTATGAAGGTGTTGGACGGAGGACGGATATCCATTGCCGCCTTGTCATTAGGCATTTCTGAAGGCGCTTTTGAAGCTGCGGTGCAGTATTCCAAAGAACGTCATCAGTTTGATCAGCCTATTGCCAATTTCCAGGCTATTTCCTTTAAGTTAGCCGACATGGCTACCAAGATCGAAGCTTCTAAGATGCTGATTTATCAGGCGGCTGATATGAAAAACCGGGGTGAAAAGATGACGAAGGAATCGGCTATGGCTAAATACTATGCTTCTGAAGCCTGTGTGGAAATCTCCACCGATGCCGTACAAATATTCGGCGGATACGGATACACTAAAGATTTTCCGGTAGAGAAATTCTATCGCGATGCCAAGCTCTGTACTATCGGAGAAGGTACTTCCGAAATTCAAAAATTAGTGATCTCCAGGGATATCCTGAGCCAGTAATGAAATGATTCCTGCAGAATGACGTTAGGGCGTAGGGCATGATGACAATGCATTTTCCTATAGCGATAATACACTATGCTATCTCATTTCAGGACGTACAGGAATGTTCGTTTTTCATTTTTCATTTTTCATTTTTACTTTTTAATCTGCACTGCCTAATATTTCTGCTTTGGAAGGCAGGCGATCCATCCAGGTTATTTTTCCGTTATCTACACTTGCACAATAGGTATCCGGGCCGTTGCTAAGTACCCAAAAACGGGCGGCTACCGTACTGTGGTATTGCAGCAACTGATACAGTGTCTGTTCCGTAACAGCTATATCAGGCTGTTTGCATTCTGCCAGCAGACAGGGCTGAAAATGCTGGTCATAAACCACTAAGTCGTACCGCTTTTTAACCCGGCCTACCACGATTTGTTTTTCAATGGACAACAGATTGACCGGGTAGTCGAGCTGATGCAAAAGATAGGCAATAAGATGCTGCCTTACCCATTCTTCCGGTGTCAACACCAAATACTTTTTTCGAATCGAATCAAATACGTAACGGGTATTACCTTCGATTTTGTATTTCAGATTAATTTCGGGATATTGGAGGTGGATAACAGACACGGTAATTCAAAATAAGTGTTCAAATTTATTATCTTATGAGCTAAGTTAACCTTATTATTTTTTTGATTCCACAAAAGAAGTACCATTTATCATAACAAGAATCGCATAAAAGAACAGTCATGATGAAAACGAAGGAAGATATTGTAGCCGACTGGCTGCCCCGATATACCGGTATTGCGTTAAGTGATTTCGGGGAGTATATTTTGCTTTGCAATTTTTCCAATTATGTTGAAAATTTCGCAGCGCTCCATCAGGTGCCCGTGAAAGGATTGGATAAGCCTATGCAAAGCGCTACCGCAGAAGGTATCACGATTATTAATTTCGGAATGGGCAGCCCCTCGGCTGCTACCATAATGGATTTATTGTCGGCTGTCCAGCCCAAAGGCGTACTTTTTTTAGGAAAATGCGGCGGGCTGAAACGCAAAAATAAAGTGGGTGATCTCATTTTACCGATAGCCGCCATTCGCGGAGAGGGCACCAGCAATGATTACTTCCCACCCGAAGTGCCTGCACTGCCTGCTTTTGCTTTGCAAAAAGCGATATCTACTACAATCAGGGATTATGAGCATGATTACTGGACAGGTACCTGTTATAGCACCAACCGAAGAGTATGGGAGCATGACGATAATTTTAAAGCCTATCTCCGCAGTATCCGGGCAATGGCCATAGACATGGAAACCGCTACCATCTTTATGACCGGTTTTGCCAACAGCATTCCGACCGGAGCCTTATTGCTTGTTTCCGATCAGCCTATGGTTCCCGAAGGCGTTAAGACGGCCAAAAGCGATAGCAGAGTGACTAAAAAATTTGCCGCATTGCATTTAAAGATCGGCATTGATTCCCTGCGGCAACTGATTAATAAAGGTATTACCGTAAAACATCTGCAGTTTTGATTGACATCAAAAGTAAAATGCAGCATAAAAATCAGAGCCAGCCTTTTTCTAATCCGAATTTAACTAATTGCAGTACGGATGTAGTATGGGTTTTTCTCAGGATATTTTTCCGATGCGTGCTTACGGTGTTGACATGGATACCTAATGCGGCGGCGATATCTTTGGAAGTAGCACCTTGTGCCATCATTTGAAAAATCTGCCTTTCTCTTTTGGTTAAAATATCTTTATAAGGTATCAGCTCCCGGATGGGTTGCACATCAATATAAGAAGGCTCACCATCCATGCCGATGAGCGATAGCACCATCCTGTTGTTTTGTTTCAGATGGGAAATATCGGTGAATACGACAAAGGTTCTCAGTACGGCACCGTCTTCATCACTTTGAATGGGTATAACCTGCTGGAGCAGCCGTTTGCAGGTATTGTCTTTGCAGCGCATCCTGAAATCGTAGCGGGTTTTGTATTTCATGACTTTCTCCGGAGGAAGATTTTTCCAGAATTCCGTAATGGTAGCTTCAAAATTCAGGTAGTTTTGTATGTCGTCCGGGTGAATCCTGTCCAGGAAAAGCTCTAAGGTGAATTCTTCAGGAGTATAGCCCAATAAATCGGTAATAGAGGCATTGGTATAGTCCATGTGCATTTCCGGAGGGCAAAATATGAAATAGCAGTAATCGCCCACCTGGAAGATGTTGAGCATCTTTTTATAAATTTCAATCTCCACTTCCAGCGCTCCGGGGGCTTTGTATTGCCCTATCTCTTTCCATACCTTTTCCGCTTTATTAAAGGTCAGTTTATTCATTTGTATTAATTATTGTTTCGACAGATCGCCCGAATGTAAAAACTCCTTTTAGAAAAGACAAAAAAAATACGGTTGCCGTTGGTGATGGCTTAGAAGAGATTGGAAGGCCTTTGAGATGCTGTATGTTTTTGTACCTTTAGGACTTCTTACTACTGTCCCGGAATAACCGCTATTTGTTTTTCTATGTGCTACCGGCTTGTGTTCATCTTATCTTTCATAGCAATAAATGCCTTTGGGCAAGGAGAAAATAATGTATGGATACTATGTAATGGGATTGGATTAGATTTTAACACCTCACCGCCTGAAGTATTTCCTGTAATGCAAAACGGGTACAGCAGTTTTGCCGTTGCGTCTGATATGCGGGGAAATTTATTGTTCTCTTCAAACGGTGCAAAAGTTTGGGACAGCAATCACAATTTGATGCCTGATGGGATAATCAATAATGGTGCTGCAATAAGTTTAATTGTCCCTTTCGTTAATGATACCAACAGATTTTATCTTTTTACCAGCAGCGGTTTTTCCAATGATACTATCTACTATTCCGTTATTAATATGACTTTAAATAACGGGCTTGGAGATATAGAACCGGATTTTCACCGTGTGGCATTCCTTACCGGAGAACATATTTCTGCTATAGCATCTGTTGAGGGTGATGGTTGTTTTCTTTGGGTCATCATGCATACCTATGGCAATAATAAATTCCTGGCATACAAGATTAATGAATCCGGTATCCATCCGGATGCTGTAATTTCTTTTTCGGGGTTCTATAATAATATGTACAGCTACATGGTATGCGACATTTCAGTAGGAACAGACCAGAAGACACTGGCAATAAGTAATGGAGAAGATGCGGCAATAGAAATACATCATTTTGATAACCGTACCGGGATAGTAAGTGATGCCATTTTGGTGGACAGCTATCTTCCTTTTGTTGGCAGAGCCCATGCTGTCTGCTTATCTCCCGACAATTCAAAACTGTATGTTACGGGAGGTGACGATGGTAGCGACTTAATTCAATATGATTTAAGCCAAAGCCCGTTTATGAAAACCACATTGGTTTCGTATCAGCCAGGCAACGGAGATTCCGTATATTTAAACGGACACCTGAGGAGGGCACCCGACGGGAAAATATATTCTTCAGAATGGGATGGAATTTATTGTATTAATAAGCCTGATTTACCGGCATCAGCCTGCGATTTTTCTACAGAATGCTTTACATTATCGGATGAAATGTCTCCCACACCTTATCCTATGGGAAAAAATATCATCAGGTTGGGCATACAGTCAAATTATGTAACAGATACGTTATTATGCTACAATTCAAAAAATAATATTACGGCTCCTGCCGGATACCGTTCTTATTTGTGGAGCGAGAATCAGCAAACTGGCCAAACCATTACATTAGAGGGCAATCCGGCATTAGTATGGGTGAAAACAGCGGATGAATGTGAGCAAAGAACGGACACCTTTCATTTATCCTATACTCACTGCAACTGCAATGTTCTTATTCCTTCCGCCTTTTCTCCTAACGGAGATGGAGTAAACGATAGGTTCAGCGTTTTTGCCGCTCCCGATATTGAAGGTTATGCTATAAAAATATTTAATCGCTTCGGGCAAATCGTGTTTTCATCTGTTCATCCGGATGCCGGGTGGGATGGCACATACAAGAGCCTAAAATGTGATGTCGGCACATACTATTATATTGTAAATAGTAAATGCAATAATGTAGATAATGATTACAAAGGCAGCATAACTCTGCTTAGATAGATTTCATGTTTTGTATTCCATCCTTCAGAATCTTCCCCACTGTACATTCTTCTCACAACATCCATAAGCCGTTCCTCACCTTTATACGTCCTGTGTCGTGCCGAACTTTTTATAGCATTGTACACCGTTATGATACCCATCTTTGGTACGCTTTTCGAGAGATTTTATCCCGAAAATGTCCATTATCCCTATATTTTCATAGGGCTAATGATGAAAAACGGAGGCGGTATCGAAAAAGATACCGCCTCTGGAAACAGGATGAATAACCCGTAAATTAATTGTTCCAGTCTGCTACAAATACATTAGTGTCGCGGGTACCGCCATTGTTGCGATTGCTGCCGAAAACGAGTTTTTTACCGTCCGGTGAAAACATCGGGAAGGAATCAAACATATTGTCGAAAGTGATTTGCTCTAAGCCCGTACCGTCCACATTGATGCAAAAGATATTGAAGGGGAAACCTCTTTTGCTGTGGTGATTGGTGGAAAACAGTACCTTTTTGCCATCCGGAGTCATATAAGGCGCCCAGTTAGCGCCACCCAAATGGGTAATTTGTCTCAGGTTGCTGCCATCCGCATCACAGATGAATAATTCCATAGCAAGCGGCTCTACTTTGTTTTCGCTAAGCAGCTTTTTATATTTTTCCACTTCAGCATCCGTCTTGGGTCGGCTGGCGCGGAAGATAATTTGTTTGCCGTCCGGGGAGAAGAATGCACCGCCATCATATCCCAGATCGTCAGTAATTTGCTTTACATCCGAGCCATCAATATTCATGGTGTATAGCTCCGGGTCGCCGCTGCGCAAACTGGTAAATACGATCTTATCGCCTTTGGGAGAAAGCGTGGCTTCGGCATCATAGCCCGGCTCGTTAGTGAGCTTCTGTGTGATATTCCCCTTTAAATCGGCTACGTAAATATCAAAATCTGGATAGAGCATCCAGATATAGCTGCCGTGTTCTTTAGAGGGTTCCTGGGGACAGGCATCACCACCTTCAAAAGTGGAGGCATAGAGAATATGTTTGCCATCCGGCATATAGTAAGAACAGGTGGTACGTCCTTTCCCGTTGCTGACCATTTGCGGCTTTTGACCGGCTGCGCTGCCATCTGCGGGCATGTAAAAAATCTGATCACATTGTAATCCCCAGGCCGGGTTGTTTGACTGGAAGCTGAGAAATTTATTGTCAAATGACCAGTAGGCTTCGGCATTATCACCCCCGAAGGTCAGTTGTTTCATATTGGAGAGATGCCGGGATTCCTGCGGATAGGTTAAGGAATCTGTTTTTTGTTGCGCATGAGCGATGCAGAAGGTGGAAGATACCGCCATGGCCGCTGCTATAATTCTTACAATCATTTTACAATAATGTTTTTCAATTAATACTAATTTTGCAATCCAAAATCCGGCAGCACGTGCCATTTCCGGATGCCGGCAAAATTGATACTTTAATTTCACAAAACATGTTCAAAAGTCTGTTAACAACCCTTGTTGGTTTCTTTTTTTACACAAGCCTGACATTCGCACAATCCCAGGATGCCATGTTGCGTGCCGATATTACCTTCTTAGCCAGCGATGCAATGCAGGGAAGAGAAACCGGTACGCCCTTTCAGGATGTAGCGGCGGCTTATATCGGCAGCCGGTTTATGCAGATGGGGTTGAAACCCATGGGTGATTCGGACACTTACCTGCAGACTTTTTATTATCATGTTCCGGACGATCCGCATACCTCCCGTCCCAAAGGAAAGGAGGGAAAAGATTCGGTGCGTATCATCAATGTAATCGGTATGCTGGACTTTCATGCTCAGAAAACCATTGTCATCGGTGCGCATTTTGATCATCTCGGTATGGGAGATAACGGGTTCAGCCTGTCCACAGAAAAGGGTATTCATAATGGTGCGGATGATAATGCCAGCGGGGTGGCCGCCATTATGGCGCTGGCGAGGAAACTGAAAGACCGTAGCGGATCAGCTTATAATTACCTGTTCATTTCCTTTTCCGGTGAAGAATACGGATTGTGGGGATCAAATTATTTTACCAAACATCCGACTATTGATTTGAAAAATGTAGCTGCTATGATCAACTTAGATATGGTAGGGCGTATGAAGCCGGATCATTCCGTAATGGTGGGCGGTATAGGCACTTCTCCGGTATGGACGGATTTGTTAGAAAAAAACAATGTATCCGGCCTGCAGCAAACCTTTGATTCTTCGGGCACCGGCCCTTCGGATCATACTTCTTTTTATTTTCAAAATATTCCCGTGCTGTTTTATTTTACGGGACAACACAGCGATTACCACAAGCCTACGGATGATGTGGAAAAGATCAATTTTGAAGGAGTGGAAAAAATCGTGGACAATATTGATGCTTTACTGACCGGTTTAAACCAGGTGCAGGAAATTCCTTTTATGAAAACCAAAGAAGAAAAGGAACAAAAAGTAGAGCTGAAAGTAACACTGGGTATCATGCCGGACTATATGTTCAGCGGTACGGGTCTGAGGATTGACGGTGTAAAAGAAGACCGTCCCGCAGCAGCAGCTCATTTGCAGCAGGGAGATGTTATACTACAGCTTGGCTCCCACGATGTGACGGATATTCAAAGCTATATGAAGGCATTGAACGCCCTAAAGCCGGGAGACAAAGTATCCGTAAAATACCTGCGTAACGATCAGGAGCAGACCGGAACGGTTCAGTTTTAGTACTGAACCGGGGGCTTCTCCGGGTAATCACTTTTAACTCCGCACTTGCGGTATGTTATGATTATAGCAATTGTAGAGACACATGGTCGTGTGTCTCTACGGCAATATTGATTATCCGGTATTCCTGCTATTTTGCATTTTCAAAACAATACCAAAAGCACTTTTGTAAAACAAAAGCTATACTTTTGTAATGGAAATTAATTTAATGATCATTAAATTAATTGTAGTTAAATTAAATTGATTATGGATTTTTACGGCAGACAAAATGAGCAAAAGGCTTTGAAAGCAATTGAGCGGAAATCAGGGGAGCATGCACAGTTTACGATGATAGTCGGCAGAAGAAGAATAGGAAAAACAACGCTCCTTTTAGAAACGTATAAAGAGAAAAAGGTGCTTTACCTTTTCGTTTCCCGCAATAGTGAACAGGTACTTTGCCAACAATTTCAGGATTTGGCAGAAAAAGAAATCGGGCTAAAAATATACGGGACAATTACAAGGTTTTCTGATTTATTTGGTTTGCTGCTCAATTATGCCAAATCGCAACAATATACTTTGATTATTGACGAGTTTCAGGAATTTGACCGCATCAATCCGGCTATATACAGCGACATTCAAAAGCAATGGGATTTGAATAAGGATAAAATTCGTTTGAATTTGATTGTTTGCGGTTCAGTGTATTCGCTGATGACAAAGATTTTTGAAAACAGCAAAGAGCCTTTGTTTGGCAGGTTGACAGCAAAAATCAATTTGCAAGCCTTTCCTGTTGCAACTATCAAACAAATTTTGAGTGATTACAACAGTAAATATTCGGGCGAAGATTTATTGTGTTTGTATTTGATAAGCGGTGGTGTGCCGCAGTATGTTGCTTTATTGATGAACGCTAAAGCAACCACCAGGAGAAAAATGTTAGCTACTGTTTTTCAAACGGGTTCGCCATTTTTAACGGAAGGAAAAGATATTTTAATTTCGGAATTCGGGAGAGATTACGCCATCTATTTTGCTGTTTTACAACTTATTTCACAAGGTAAAACACGACAGTCGGAGATAGATTCCATTATCGAAAAAAACACGGGGGCGTATTTGCAAAATTTGGAAACAGACTTTTCGGTTATTGCCAGGAAAAAACCATTATTCTCAAAACCCGGCAGCAGAAATACGGTATGGGAAATTGAGGATAATTTTCTGCGGTTTTGGTTTCGGTTTATTGCAAGCTACCCATCACTTTTTGAGGCAGGGCGTTTTGATCGTATTTTTGAAATCTTAGCAAGAGATTATGCGCAATACAGTGGTGGAGTTCTGGAACGATATTTTATCCAAAAATACCGGGAAGAAGAAAGCGTAACCGCAATCGGGCAATTCTGGGATAGAAAAGGTGAACATGAAATAGATTTGATTGCATTAGACGATCTGAAAAAAACGGCTGTAATAGCAGAAGTCAAGCTCAATAAATCAAAAATAAACCTGAATGTATTGAAGCAAAAATCAGCAGCTATCGCCAAAGAACTGCAAAATTACACCTGTAGTTTTCTTGGCTTGTCGTTGGAAGAAATGTGAAGTAAGAAAACAACATCTGCAGCGGATCAGGTAGTTAAGTAGTTTGAGTGGCAGCGTTCATTTTTAATTATTGAGAAGCCCTGTAAGAATTTGATAATCTTACAGGGCTAACGTCAATATTGCAATTTACCTAAGAATTGTTTTTTGGGGAAAGAGCAATTACTACTAATGTACTTTATCAATCTTATAATGCAAGACATACTCTTTTTGTTGATATGCTATTTTGATTTGTAACAGATATTGCCCGGATGCCCATTGTTTCAATGAAACATCTGTTTTGTTATTGTCAATATTTGTTTCGTTTAGTACTCTGCCCAATAGATCCATCACCTGTATTCTTTGAATGATGCCTTTGTTTGTCTGCACGGTCACCACAGCATCCGTAGGGTTAGGATACACCCGGATTCCTAGAGCATCTTTTATCTTGTCCACACCTGTGGTTACACCCTGCTCTGCGAAACTAAAAGTTTCGCAGTTTTTATGTTATTGCCGCTACGGCAATAAATAATTCAGGTTTCGCCGTTGTTGTTATCAATAGAAACGGGTTTTAACCCGTTCCAAAAAAACGTTTTGAAAAAAACCGCCATTTTTTTCCACCGGTTAAAATCGGTGGCTATTGATATCCTCCCGCATAATTTTCCTGACATTATCAATAGAAATGGGTTTTAACCCATTTAAAAAATATTATCCTGCATCATATTGATCAATGCGCAACAATTGCAATAGGTTTAATATCAATAAAATATACTCAATGCTATTGTAAGAAAATTATGCCGATCCGGTCAAAAATGGAAATATTTTTCTTGCTATAAAAAATACCCTGTAAGTGGTATTGCGGCCATAGAATGCTTCTGTTATTTTTGCTGAAAAATATCAATTTTATGAAAAGGTTTATGACATCATTAATGCTGCTGAGTGTCATTTTCATCTCCGCACAGACGGCATCTGCTCAGAAAATGAGCAAAACATTCAGTATCGGTTTCGGATTAGAAGGCGGTATTCCTACATCTGCCGGCTACAGCGGTATAGGCGGTCTCACGCTAAGAGGCTCTTACCATGTAGGTCCCGGTTTTGTAACACTCACTACCGGCGCTTTGCTATGGGTACCCAAATCCCTTGTCAGCGGAACCAGCCTGAAGACCAGTATGCAGATTCCGGTAAAGGCAGGTTATAAGTTCATTTTCAAGAATTATTTATTTGCCATGGCAGAGGTGGGTTATAATTCCTTCCGTACCTATGGAATAGACCCTGTTACCGGCAATATGATTGCCTTCTCCAATGCCGGTGTGGTATTTGCTCCTGCTGTGGGCGTACAGTTCAAAAGCTTAGAATTAGGGCTGCGCTATGAAACCTTAACGGTAACTGCGGGCAGCGCCTCTATGCTGGGCATAAGATTAGGATTTAATTTCTAAGCTTAATATCATCATCCTTTTCTGAACAAATCAAACCGCATTGTTCAGATAATAGGAAAATATTTAATTATTCTGCCGCCGGACAACCTCCGACTGTTGCGGCATATTCACAAAAAAAGCATCAGCGTTCCGGGAAATTCACTGGAACACTAATGCTTTTTTACCTGATTATTATACTACTGCTAAGCCAAAGGATAGTCTCTATTTTGACTTTTTCATTTTGACTTTTGACTTACCACAACTATAAGATGACAAACTGATCGGCATCATTCAGGAAGGGAAACTGCGTCCTTGCTTCCTGTAGTTTTTCCTTGTTTAAGGTTTGGGTATAAATTGCTTCCGTATCCGCTTCCTGCCACAGTATATTTCCTAAAGGATCAATCAATGCACTGTGGCCGCTGTAGTAAATATCATGACCGTCTTGACCTGTACGGTTTACCCCAATTACATATGCCTGATTCTCTATGGCACGTGCCTGCAATAAGGTTTTCCATGCTAAGCTTCTCCTGTCCGGCCAGTTTGCGACATACACTAATGCATCATACCGTTCTTTATTTTGTCTTGCCCATACCGGGAAGCGCAAATCGTAGCAAATCATCAGGCATATTTTCCAGCCGTTCACCTGTACGATCAGGCGGTTGCTGCCGGCAGTAAAATGCTGATCTTCTCCGGCATAAGCAAAAAGATGACGTTTGTCGTAATGATACATCATGCCATTCGGCAAAACCCAAAGCAGCCGGTTGAAATATTGTTTATCTTCTTCAATAATCATGCTTCCGCAAATAATTTTACGCTGACCGGAAGCCATTTGTTTGAGCCATTGTACGGTATCTCCCTCCATACTTTCTGCCAGAAATTCCGGTCGCATACTGAAACCGGTATTGAACATTTCCGGTAAAAAAACCACCTGTGATACAGCGGGCAGGGCAGCAAGTTTTTCTTCAAACATTTTCAGATTGGAAGCCTTGTCTTCCCAATGAAGATTTGTTTGAATGATGGAAACAGTAAGTTCAGCCATAGTTAAACCACAATAATTTTAAACGAAATGAATTAATATAAAAGCGACCGCTGGCAATCCGTTTTTGAAAGTGCCGGTTAAAAATCTTTACTCATTTTTCCTCCTCCGGAATGCTGAAAAAAGTTATTGCCCTTAATACACGCAACCATGATGTAAACCTTTTGCCAACCGGTATCCGGCTGCGCATCGTTTTCAAAAATCCGGGCAGGAACTCAAGCAGTATTTTTTCCTCTGCTGCATTCAAAGGTTGTCTGGCATATTTCATCTTCAGATAAGGTATCATGAAAGCGGCAAAAGAAGTTCCGAATGCCTGATCTGTATATTCCGCATGTTGCAAGGGCGTACGGTCTGATCGCGGATAGCCCATCATATGCAACCAGAATAATGCGGTGCGGTATGACCGGTAAGCTTTCTTTTCGGTTGAACCGGCAAGCGCATTACGTAGCGAATAATGCGCAAAAATGATGCGTGGCAACAGGAAGAACAACAGCGCTAATCCCAATACGGCAAATAACACCGTCAGACCGAAACGCTTCCAGTTGAAGGGTTGAGGCGGAAGTTCCGTTTCTGTTTGCCGGGTAAGATTTTCCTTATGATATACTTTCAGATGCAGTTCATCAATCAGTGCAGGCGCGGGAAGCCGCTCCATTAATTGTTCTGCCGATTCTCCGCCTAAGGGTTTTTTATTACGATATGCTTCAGCAAAAGAAATCGCAGTAGCGCTGTCGCCTATGCGAACATCTTTCAGCGCTATATCCATACTGTCTGCAACAATAACGGCCACCGACATGTCCATATCCATATTGACCGGCTGCTGCGATGCCCGGTATTCCTGATCATGAAAAAGAATATTGCCGGCTTTCAATTGTGCCCGATGCCGGGCGGTATCTACCGCTGTAATAACTCCGTTAGCCGCCAGGTAAGCTTTCGGCGGCTGCATTGGCGGCGTGCCATCGGGTTGCGGACTTTGTCGTGCATCTTCATTGCCGACTGTTGTGTCAAAATCCAACCAGCCATAGCCGGGGAAATAAACCTGCACCCAGGCATGTGCCTGATCGGCGTAAAACCAATACCAGCCGGGAATGGTAGAGCCGCGTTCTTCCGTCAGAAAGCCTACAGTGATGCGGGAAGGAATGCCCAGAGAGCGCAGCATAAATAAAGTAGCGCCCGCATAATAAGCACAATATCCTTTCCGGTTTTCAAACAGGAAATAAAGCAGTTTTGAAGCATTGGGAATGTCGGGAATGCCGGGATTGTCCGAGTAGTGAAACAGCGGTTCGCCGTTTTCATCTTTGGAAAGAAAATAATCCCGAACGGCAATAATCCTGTCAATAGGCGTTGTGGCATCTCTTGTAATACTGTCCGTCAGCCTGCGGATTTTTAAAAATTTTTCATCCTGGGGCATAAAGGTGTAATAACGCATCAGGCCGGCATCCACATTCCGGTAATCCTTCACCTGCCGCAATACCTCGAAACGTTGTTCCTGAAAGCGGCGGACAACAGGATCCGGTGCATTATATACAAAGTAAGCCGAGTTTAGTTCCGATACATAACTTTTGGCACGATAAGCCGACCGAAATTCTTGCCGGTAATCTTTTTCAATAGCTATCGGCTGAACGAAAAACGAAGTGCTCGGCGCTACAAAAGTGGATGGGGACAGCGATTTTTTATACACCTCTATCTCCACCGTTTTCCGGAATTTTTCCTTCATGGCATATCCCAAAACAGAAGAATCCTGTTTGGTAAAATACAAAGGCACTTTGGTCAGGTCAGGATAAAAAAGATCATTGGCCGGAATCAGGGAGTCCCGTTCAAAAGTCTCGGTAAAGGTATCGAAACGGGAATAGTAAAAGGCAGTCAGGTACAGCGGATTGGGTACTTCCGATTCCGGAAAGAAGTTATTGATATAAGCAGCAAAAAGCAGGTCGTTGCTACGGCTCAGGTTTCCGCGCAAGCGCGCCCGGTCTTCTAAGTCAAAGCTGCCGTCCTTGTTCTTTTTAAGCATGCTGTTACCGGCCTTGCCACCACCGCCGTTTGCCGCTAACTGCTCCTGTATATCTGCCCGCATGAAATAAACAACGCCACCCAAAATCAGGGCAGACAAGGCCAGAAACAAGACTAAACGCCGGGTTAAGAACCACCAGAATTTTTGGGATTTATCCCGGTAGTTGCGAATCAGCTCCGAAGTAAAAATGATATAGACAGCATATAAAACGACCGGTCCGAACATAGCAATCCAGTTCAGCAGCATCTCATCATCGTTTGAAGCTTCTAACAATGCGGTTTGCCGGGCAATCAGCAATACGCAGGATACCAGGAACAACGCTGCAAGAAATACCGAAAAAAAGCGCAGCCGGATGAAGCCCCAGCCGATGATCCAGCCTAATAAGACCAGCACGGCAAATACCATAAATTGTACAGAAACAAAAAAAGCATCAAATTCACCGACCGCCGAAGCGTCAATGCCGCGATAAACACCATAACAGACTAATACCAGTGCCAGGAATGTGGGCAGGAAGCGAAATCGAAAACTGTAAAACAATGCCGCTGCGGCCATGCCGATACCTAAGTAAATGGTTTGCTGAATATGCTGCTGGCGCAATACCGAATAATACTGATTGGCATTCCAGAGTATAAAATAGCCGACCAGCAATGTGGGCAGCAGTAAAAAGATGAGCCGGGCTAACAGCTCATGGACTTTTGTAGCTCTTTGTATCCGCATAGTTCAATCAAAAATAAGGGAAATTTATGATGCCCGGCGTTATCCTTTAGAGAAGCAGGAGTTAAGAATGGAAAATGCATTATACATTGCTGTTGCAGTACCCGGTTCGCCGGAAAGATCAGCACGGGTTTTAGCCTGCTGACCGAATGGGATAAGGCTTAACTTTGTCCGCATGAAAGAGCAGACTATTGCGGCCATTGCTACCGCTTCCGGAACCGGCGCCATCGGTATAGTACGCCTGAGCGGGGCGGAAGCCATTGCTATAGCCGACCGGATTTTTAAGGGAAAAAAATTAGCGGATCAGCCTGCCCGAACGGTTCATTTCGGCAGGATCGTATCACCATCTGACGAAGCGGTCATTGATGAGGTGGTCATCGCTTTGTTCCGTGCCCCGAACAGTTTTACGGGAGAAGATATTGTGGAGATCAGCGGACATGGCTCGCCTTATGTTTTGCAAAAGATATTGGAGGCCTGTCTGCTGGCCGGAGCCGTGTCGGCACAGCCGGGAGAATTTACCCAGCGGGCATTTTTGAACGGCAAGTTAGACCTGGCACAGGCTGAGGCCGTAGCCGATCTTATTGCTGCGGAAAATAAGGCGGCGCATGAATTGGCAATAAACCAGATGCGCGGCGGTATCAGTTCGGAGCTGGCATTGTTGAGAGAAGATTTGGTCAATTTTACGGCATTGATAGAATTGGAATTAGATTTCTCGGATGAAGATGTAGAATTTGCCGACAGAAAAGAATTGAAAAATTTAATCCAAAATCTAAAATCCAACATCCAAAATTTAATTAAGAGTTTTGAATATGGTAATGCGGTGAAGAACGGCGTTCCCGTAGCCATCATCGGCAAGCCCAATGCCGGAAAATCCACCCTGCTCAATGCCTTGCTGAAAGAAGAACGAGCCATTGTTTCGGACATTGCCGGAACTACGAGAGATGTAATCGAAGAAGCCATAACCTTAGACGGCATCACCTTCCGGTTTATAGACACCGCCGGCATCCGCCATACGGAAGACAGTATTGAAGCGATAGGTGTGGAACGCGCCAAAGCAAAAGTGCAGCAGGCAAAAGTCGTGATTCATCTTTATGAAGACAGCGATGAACTCTTAGATGAATTAGCCGAAAGTCTGAAGGATAAGATTGTATTTAACCTGAGAAGTAAAGCAGATAAAAATAATACAGAAAATGAATTGTCAATTGTCAATTATCAATTGTCAATTATCAATTCATTTCCCATTTCGGTACGGACAGGCTTCAACCTCGACAGGCTGACTCAGGAATTAGTGGCTCATTTCAAGAATGAAGATGCGGCACAGTCGGTAGTCATCACCAATGTACGCCATAAGGAGGCCTTAGAGAAATCACTATCCGCATTAGCAGAAGTGGATAATGGCATGGAGATCGGATTAAGCGGAGATTTGCTGTCGCTGCACCTGAAAGATGCCCTGTATCATTTAGGCTCCATCACCGGCAGGATTGATGTGGATAAGGATATTTTAGGGGCTATTTTTGGGAGGTTTTGTATCGGAAAGTGAGGGGATTAAAAGAACATTCATTAAAAAGGATAATTAAGTAAAAAATCAATGATACAAATAGGATGGATAGATTTTAGCAATGATGACAGAACTAAAGTGAAACAATTATTGTCTTTAATAAAACCCGAAGGTCAGTTAGATGAATTAGGTATTGGATATATCCGAGATGCCATTTCCAATAAATTGTTTCCCGGAATTTCTACTATCCAAACCCGGGCGAAGTACTTTTTCATTGTCTCATACATTCTTAGAGACTATATGAGGTTGTCAGCAAAAGAGAAAAAGAAAGCCTCACCTCAAAATTATTTGCATAAAGAGCAGGACAGGGTTCAAGATTTACTTAAAGAAAAATATAAAGGCTCTTCCGAGAAAGGTATTATCGGATTTACAATGGGCTACAAAAAATATGTAAAAAGAAAGCCGTCTGAAATATATGCCAATGGATTGGTAGTATTCAAATGTATTGAAAGTAATGGCTTACCTTTAAATATGTTACTTATAAATGCTCAAAGGCAAAATAAATACTTAGTAGAGGCTGCTATTAATAATGAAGAAGGAGATGATTTTGATATCATACGCGAAGAAACTTTTAGGATTATGGTACCATATCAACCTAATTGGTCGGATAATCTACGTATTCAACTTACAAATGAGGAGTCTGATTTTTTTAAACATAGATTAAAGGACAAAAGCAATTTTAAATTGCATAATTCCTTGTTGTTTGAACTTTTTGAAAACGAAGAATTGTTGCTTCTTTTTCAAGAAAACAATTTCTTTGAATTTGTCCACCAAGTACAGCGTATAAATATAAACCCAACATTAAAAAATAACCTCACGCTTGGATTTAATTTTAATCGGTTGGCGGAAGGAGCACACTTATTATACAATCATCTTTTACAACAACACTTTTTTTATGATGAATATCAAAATCAATTTTTAGACCAATTTATGGATTGGATAGAAGCGTTAGAAAATTCGATGATTGACTATGTAAACTTTGGTGTACGCTCTCTATTGGAAATGTCTGGTAATAGAAACTATCGTCAGACCGACTGGTTTCTAAGCCAATGGTGGCAACTTGTAAAAGATTACCAACTCAATCAAAATAAAATTACATTGGATAAAATGTGCGATTTAATCAGAAAAAGAGAATATCAAGTAAAAAAAGTAAAAGCAAGACTTCAAAAATCAATACAAAACAATCCTGATGTGCAACGAGAAAAACGCATTGGAATACAGGCGATGAACTTTCGCTATGAAAATGCCAAGGTTATAGTTAATGATATTCTTAACCCTTATATGGAAGCATAATGTTAGATGCAAGTAATAATAGAATAAACTTTGGAGAAGCTCTTATACCGGAAGTAGGATATGAACTGGATTTTGCTGTTGGTACGAGTTATAATTTGGACTTAGAATCGGTAATGTTTCTTCCCGTTGCTTTATTTTTTGGGCAGGATTTCAAGGTGGAAAAATCTATAACAAACGAGCTGCTAAGTGCACTTACCAAAGTACCGGAAAAAGTATTGCTATTTTGTCAAAAAGGAAAAATAAAAGCTCCGGTTTATTATAGTGAAATTCTTGCCTTTTGGGAGAAAAGCATCGTACAAGTTCATTTAGATAAGTATGATCGCTCCTTTCATCCGAAAATTTGGCTGATTCGTTATGTGAATGAGCAAAGAAAAAAAGAAGTAAAATATAAGTTTATTTGTACAAGCAGAAATCATACGCAGAGTAGAGATTGGGATGTTGCTATCACATTAGACGGGCAGATTGGCAATAAAATAAAAAAGCCGAAGAATAAACCTTTGAGCGAATTTGTACAATATTTATCACAGTTCTCGCCAAATATTCCTGCTGATTTTTTGAAAGAGATAGACTATATCAATTTTGATTTTGGGGACTTTGACAATATCTTATTTCATCCGATAGGAACCGGGAGGCCAATGCCATTAATGGACAAGAACTTCTCTTCAGACCAATTATTAATTATGTCTCCTTTCCTTCACGAAAAAACGCTGGAAGAATATCAAAAAAGAAGCCCTAAAATATTTGTGCTTAGCCAACAAGCAGAGCTCAATAAAATCAAAAGAGCAACACTCAAAAATATCAACGAAGTATATCAGTTTAATCCGATTTTAGAAGAAGGATTTGTATCTGTAGAATCAACGACTAATGATAGCGAAAATATTATAGACGATAGCGCAGATGAATATGATACAGGTCAAAATCTACACGCCAAATTATACATTACAGAAAAGAAGGAGAGCGTAAGTTGGTTTATAGGCTCGGCAAACTGCACCAATCCCGCCAATGAAAAAAACATTGAATTTCTTACTGAAATTCGCTCCCAAAATGGTAAATTATTTTCTCCTCAAAAAGTGCTTAGCCAACTTTTAAAGAAAGGAGAAGAAGCCAATGCAGGAAGCTTATTTGAAAGATATAATATAGAAAATGAAATCCAAAGAGATGTTGATTGTGAGTTACTTGAGTATGATTTGAGAAAACTGATTTTTGAATTGTCTTCTTGTAAGATTCAAGGAAGCGTAAGGCAAAACGCAGAAGATTCCTTTGATTTGATTTATGAATTTGATAATGTAGCCATTTCTAAATCCGGTAATTTTCAAGTCTTTTTTCAGCCTCTTTCAGCCGGCTTAGATAAATTCCAAGAGTTGTCAGTCAACTCATCAAAATCAACTTATGAGTTTAAAGGATTTGAACAGCATCGTTTGTCGCCTTTTTTACTTTTTAGTATAAAGAATACTGATGGACTTGAGCATAAAAATTTTGTATTAGAAATTGATATTGATTTAGGAGCAGACCGCAATAAAGTTATTCTAAAACATATTTTGGGCAACCAGGAAAAACTATTTAAATTTTTAATGTTCCTTCTTGCAAAAGATCAGATAGAGCCTATACTTACATTTGAAGAAGAAGAAAATGCCGGTTTGAAAAATACTAAAAATGCTACTGCTCCATCGCTACAACAAATGTTTCCTATGTATGAAAAACTGCTTTATGCGGCAAGCCGAGACCCAAAGGGATTGGCATCGGTAGTGAGTATTGTCGAAAGTCTGTATGAAGAAAAAGACCAATGCGACCAAGACCTTATACCTCCCGCATTTTATGAGCTTATCTCAACTTTTAAATTATTGGATACCAAATGAAATTTGATAACGAAGTAGAAGACTCATTAAAAGGACTTAAAGATTTTCAGAAAGCAACAGTAGAATATGCTTTCAGTCGGTTTCAGCAAGGTCAAAAGCGATTTTTGATTGCAGATGAAGTAGGCTTAGGTAAAACGATTGTTGCAAGAGGTATTATTGCCAAGCTCTATCAGCAACATTATAAAAAGAATAAAGAATTTGTGGTTGTTTATATCTGTTCAAACAGAGCCCTGGCAAAGCAAAATATTAATAAACTCTCTTTTTTGCCAAATCAGAATAATGTAATTGAATTTGAGGATGAGAATGATAGATTATCCGATTTGGCTTATGAGAATAAAAACGCATTATCGAATCCATATAATTTTAAAATAAAAGCATTTACTCCTGCTACTTCATTTGACAATAGAACCAGTGCCGGAAAACAAAAAGAAAGGCTATTGCTTTACAGACTTTTAAAGAAAGAATTTAGTGCAAGTAGAGTTTCCCTAATGTGGATGTTGAAAGGGGGCAATAGGATTTCAAATCCAAGCTGGATAAAGAAAGTAGAGGAAACTGAAATAGCAGAGAAAAAAGAAAAAAATCCAATAAAAGCAGACTTGGAAGCTAAGTTTTTAAAAAGAATCAAGAAACCATTAGATAAGAATTCCAAATTGTATGCCCAACTACAAAAAGGAGAAAAATCATTACGGGATATTTTGAAAAGGGTGCTGATTCCACGCAAAAGAAACAGCTCATTTACCAACGAAAGCTATGTTTATAATTCACAGAATTATAGAATCATTGCTGAATTAAGGTATCAGTTAAATGAAGTTTGTGCTGATTACTTAAAGGCAGACCTGTTTGTACTGGACGAATTTCAAAGATTCAGCAACTTGATACACGCCAAAGAAGCTGATGATGAAAATGCAGAAGATCCCGGATCTGAAATTGCAAGAAAGATATTTCTAAAAAAGAATTCAAAAATTCTTTTGTTGTCGGCGACTCCATTCAAAGCCTATACCAATTATGCAAATGAAATAGAAGGAGAAAATCATTATACTGAATTTAGAAAAGTTTTGAGATTTCTGCTACAAAATGAAGATGAAGACTTTTGGAAAAGCCTTGATGAAAACAACCATTCATTTTTTAAAGCATTACAAGGCTTACATCAATCGGAAAACGACATCAATATTTCAGAATATAAAAGAAAGATAGAAACCATTTATAGAAATTGTATTTCCCGAACAGAAAGAACATTAGTCGAAGAAAACAAATTTGAAGAGAAGAGCGTAACCAATACTTTAAATGTAAACAAAGAAGACATTGTCGATTTTTTAGTGTTTGACAGTGTCATTAAGGAAGTAAATGAACATTCTTTGAATAAACGCTCTCTCCCTGTTCCAATTGAATATGTAAAATCATCTCCCTTTCCTTTGTCTTTCTTACAGGATTACGAACATCTTAAAGTAATTGAAGAAGAAGTCCTCAATAACCAATCGCTCAAAAAATTTATCAAATCAGCAAAAAGAGCTTTTGTGCCAAGCGACCGAATTGAAAACTTCAAACCCCTATTGACTGAATCTGCCAAGAGTGAAACACCTAATCCCAAACTTCGTTTATTATATGATGAAACAGTAAGAAATGGAGGCTGGAAACTGCTATGGGTTCCACCATCGGTTTCTTACTATATTCCGGGAAAATCTTCTGCATTTCATTTGCATAAAGATTTCTCCAAAACATTGATTTTTTCAGCTTGGAAAATGGTACCCAGAATGGTTTCTGCTTTGGTTTCTTATGAAGCAGAACGATATAGCGTAGGTAAATTTCTTCAGAATAGCGATTCAAAAGAAATGAAATATTTCTCAAAAAAGAGACTCCCACTACCTAGATTGGTATTCCGTAAGGGGTTGAAAAATATGAATAACTTTCTGCTCGCCTATCCTTCTGTATTTTTAGCTGAACTTTATAACCCCAGGCAAAATCTCATTGAAAAACGAGGCCTGTCAAGTATCCGTGCCAATATCAAAAAGCAAATTAAAAACAGGTTGAGCGAGTTGGGTGTTGGTATAGGATCTTCTTTGGGTGTAAGTGATGGAGATTGGCAAAAGTGGAATTGGTTTGCGTTATTTTTGTTGGATAGACACACACAAAATCCGGCATTAGAAGCCTGGACTAAAATGTCTTTTCAAGACAATTCATTTGTAGAGTCAGATGAAGAAAAAAAGAGTAACCAAAAAGGAGGCAAGAAAGAACACTTCGATGAAATGCGCAGATGTTTGAGTGATAAAAATTATATGCCTCATCTTGGCAAGTTGTCCAAAGAAAATTTTGAAAACTTACTCAATCACTTAACAGACTTGACGATTGGAAGCCCGGCGGTATGTTCTCTAAGGGCTTTAAATCAATTGTATGATGCTCAAAAAGCAGAGCATATTCAATGTGCTTATAATGTTGGTATGGCATTTGTATCGTTATTCAACAAACCGGAGAGTATCGCTATAATAGACAATAAATTTGACGATAATGAAAATTATTATTCAAATGTGGTTCATTATTGCGTGGAAGGAAATATACAATCAATGTTGGACGAATATATATATCAGCTCAAAGATTCAAGCGGATTAAAAACCGCTACCGAAAGTGCCCAATTGATTTGTGATATTCTTACTGTTAATGCCAGCAATCAAGAAATAAAAACACAGAGATCATTAATTGAAAGTAAAGAGAATTTAAAAATCAGGACACATTATGCTGTTCCATTTGGATTAGGCAATAGTGCCGATTTGAAAAATGGAAAACGGCAAATAAAAGTAAGAGAAGCTTTTAATTCGCCATTTCGCCCCTTTGTGCTTACCTCTACTTCTATAGGACAAGAAGGATTAGATTTTCACTATTATTGTAATAAAATAATCCATTGGAATCTTCCGCCTAATCCCATTGATTTAGAGCAAAGAGAAGGTAGAATTAAACGGTATAAAAGTTTGGCAATTCGTAAAAGTATTGCATCTCAATTTGTAGAAAAAATAGCAGAAGATTCAAGCACGTGGGAAGAACTGTATAAAATAGCTATGGAAAACAAAACTGAAGAAGTTTGTGATTTGGTGCCATTTTGGTATATGGGACAAGAGAGTGAAATAAAGTCAATTATTCCAATTTATCCATTTAGCAAGGACAATAATAAAATAGAATACATCAAAAAAGTTTTAGCTAATTATAGGCTTACTTTCGGACAACCAAGACAAGAAGAGTTAGTAATTGCATTAGGGAAATTAACGGAAGATCAGCGACAAAAAAACGAACTGGATAACCTGCTTATAAATTTGACTCCGATTAAGTTTTTATGATTTACGACCGAACAATAAAGCTGTCATTCCATTTGCTCAAAGCATTAAAAACACTGACTTTGCACCCTTGATGATTCCGGGAAATTAGCAAGAGATGTTTCTTCTATTGGACATTGGGGTAATGGAAACTATGAAATAGTAGTAACGGATACTGCAAACCTTGAGTATATTATGAGCCTGGTAAAACAGGCATTGTGAATGTTATAATAGTAAATTTGCTACACAGATTATTTGTTTTATGCCATTAACTAATACGTTAGATTTAATAGGTACGCTCAAGGCAGAATTAAACCAATTCCGTCATCTGGATAATGCAAAAATCCAGGAAGCCTTAGCTATTGAATATACTTATGAAAGCAATAGGATAGAAGGCAATACGCTTACATTACAGGAAACACAGCTTGTAATTGAGAAAGGACTAACCATAAGCGGGAAGCCGCTTAGAGAGCATTTAGAAGCGATCAATCATAAAGAAGCGATAGATTATATTAAGGAATTGGCACAAAGCAAATCTGCGCTAACGGAGCATGATTTAAAGCAGATTCACGCCATAGTACTAAAGAGCATAGATAAAGAAAATGCAGGAGCTTACAGAAATGTACCTGTTATGATTTCAGGCAGCCCTTTTGTGCCGCCACAGCCTTATTTATTGTCTAAGCTAATGGAAGAATATTTCATCTTCTATAATGAAAACAAAGACACGCTGCACCCCGTAGTCTTAGCTGCTGAAATGCACGAACGATTGGTAACTATTCATCCTTTCATTGACGGTAATGGCCGCACTTCAAGATTAGTAATGAACCTCATTTTATTACAGCATGGCTATCCCATTGCTAATATTAAAGGAGATGCTGAATCAAGAAAGAGATATTATGCTGCTCTTGAAAAAGCGCAAACACAAGATGATAAAAGCGATTTCATTCAACTAATAGCAGAAACAGTAAAAGAATCCTTAGAGAAATATTTGTCTATTTTAAGATAAATACTATACCCTGCCGGGTATAACTTTAAGGAAACATCCAATTTTATACCCGATAAGGTATAGTTTAAAATAAACCCACTGTTTTTGTACCCTAAAGGGTATAAGAATGAATCCTTCACTTTCAGATTTTATCAAAGAGAAAAGGAAGCAGCTCAAGCTGACACAGCCGGAACTGGCGAAACGTGCAGGTGTGGGGCTTCGTTTTGTGCGGGAATTAGAGCAGGGAAAACAATCCGTTCGTTTGGATAAAGTGAATCAGGTGTTGGCTTTGTTCGGCTGCCAGGTTGGGGCAGTTAGAATTATAGTCGAATGATGTCAATAACACAACAGAAAACGTACATGATGTTTTCTGTTATAATTATTTTTTAAAAATTGTAATGTCATTCACTGAAAATAAATGAGAAGTCGTTGCAATCCATTTACGAGCGATTCACTAAGGTGTTACCTGAATGGATTGTTTTTATTCAACAAAGCTTTTTACCAAAAGACATGCAGGAAAAATATATCGGACTGCTCAATATAAAGCATAAACAGCTGTTTCAATAACTCAATACATCCTACAACAAAAACCGTACTTCGGAAAGTTCTCTGCCTATTTGTTGAACTCCTTCCAAAATACGTTTTGTTTGAGGTGCAGACGGCTTTTTAATGCCTTTGATGTATTGAGCCAAAAGGCTTTGATTCATGCCTATACGTTCAGAAAGTGCCTTTGCATTGATGACCTTGTAAAAGTCAAAGAAAGTTTCCAAGTCGTATTCAAATTTGATTTCGTCAATGGTATAAGTATAGCCCAAATCCTCAAAAGTGAGATTAACCATTTCAATAATCATTTGTTGAAGTTCGTCCCAGGTATCACCGCAAGTAACTAGACTTCTGTTTTTCCATTGACCCACAGCAGTATAGCCCAAATCTTCTTTAATAATTTGAAGTTTGATTTTTGGTTTTTTATCTTTTGTATTCATATCCATTACCTTTTGTTTGTTTCAATTTCAGCGAGCTTTAGTATTGCTTGTAAAGCGCCTTTTTTCATTTCTTTTGAAGCATGGAACGGCACGGGAATCGTATTTGTTTTAGTTGGGTGTTTCATAATGATATGGCTGCCTTTTTGCCTGACCTCAAACCAAGCCGTCTTTTTTCATTATCCGCAATAGTTCGCTTGACTTCATACCTGCAAAGGTAATAAATTTATTACTTCATGCGAAATCATAAATGCATACTTGAACCATACAAGAGGATGCCCCCCGTTATCGTTGCCCGGAATGTGGTCACTTCATCTGCTCAAAGTATTAAAAACATTGACTTTGTTACTTCTGTAACGGGATAAAAACAGTTATTGCTCTGATTTTTTTATACAAGATGAGTAAAATCCATTTCAATAAACCGCCGCTCACTTACGCCCAATAATTCCTATTCCGCAATCGGCAGAATTTTAGGCGTTCACAGATTGACCATGAGTAGTTTTGCCAAACGGCAGGAGTTGGGAAATAAGTAATTTTTTGGGAAAGAATATTACCACAGTCTTTGGTATATCAAAATAATATGTGGTCGCTCTGCTAAATTGGTAAAATTATTCAGCACATTGAATAATTTTACGGTAAATTCTTCAATAGTTTGAATTATTTACCATTCGGTAAACGCTGTTTCGTCTTTTGGAAGTTCCATGTATCGCTATAATTCTCAGTCCGATTTTAAAATTATCATGCTGATTACCTTCGGCGCTACTGCGTGGTGAACTAAAAAAATGATTTACGGTTATATTAGTGTAAGCAGAGGCAAACAGGAGAAAAACAACGCTACGAAATCAATCAATTTTGCGAAAACAATGTGCATGTAGTAAACAAATAGATTGAGGAAACTATTTCGGGAGCCAATACCGTATTTGACAGAACGTACCACGTTTGAGCAATGAACCCGCCACGATTGGCAAAGCAGTCAAAGGCACTGCCTTTGACCTACATGGAAACCGCAACTAATCCCAAAACGAAATAGTTATGGCGGAATGTTGTACGTCAAACGCACTGCGTTTGACAGAATAAACGTACTGCTAAAACCACATAGATTGGATACAAAGAGTATTGACCAAACAACATGAAATACAACCATTGAAAATACAACATGAATTTAAAAACCTATTACTATGCAAATTATCCAATCTATCCAAAACAGGATTTACGAACTAAGAGGTGAAAGGATTATGCTGGACTTTGATTTAGCAGCCCTTTATGAGTAGAAACAAAGGTGTTCAACCAAGCCGTAAAACGAAACAGGAAACGCTTTCCGAAGGATTTCATGTTTCAGCTTACACGTATTCTAGGATTCTAAGAATACCAAATTGGGCTTCATATATTTTTTACAATAATTTAAATTAAGCTGTTTTTCGATAATTATCCACATATTTTTCCCCTCTTTTTACGACTGCGAATATTCT
>Ga0206106_100116_pt1 | contig 148383 bp, 152 predicted proteins | sample 1B1ome_FD_148677 | JGI IMG/M metagenome (GOLD analysis project Ga0206106, IMG submission 148677) | Enriched microbial communities from leaf-cutter ant dump, University of Wisconsin, Madison, United States - 1B110A | ecosystem: Environmental > Terrestrial > Nest > Insects nest > Nest dump...
GACGGGTTCGAACCGCCGACCCTTCCGATTGCTACGCATCGGAATGCTCTAAACCAGCTCAATCTGAAAGCTTCACGGATTCCGCTATTAATTTTTCTATCTTTTTTCTCGATTTCCAGCTTTTGATCTCACGCTCGTAAGACAATGCATGGGATTTGTCTTCGAAAGATTTCAGGAAGACAAACTCCCAGTCCGCTGCCTGATTCGTAAAGCCTTTACTTTTATTACGATGTTTTTTCAAACGATCCTCCGGATTGGAAGAACTACCGACATAATACTTATCTGCGGTTTGTGAATAGAGAATATAGGTGTAGAACATAAGATTAGTAGAAATAAAAAAAGCTTCACAATGTGAAGCTTTCGTGGGGAATGACGGGTTCGAACCGCCGACCCTTCCGATTGCTACGCATCGGAATGCTCTAAACCAGCTCAATCTGAAAGCTTCACGGATTCCGCTATTAATTTTTCTATCTTTTTTCTCGATTTCCAGCTTTTGATTTCACGTTCATAAGACAAAGCATGGGATTTGTCTTCGAAAGATTTCAGGAAGACAAACTCCCAGTCCGCTGCCTGATTCGTAAAGCCTTTACTTTTATTACGATGTTTTTTCAAACGATCCTCCGGATTGGAAGAACTACCAACATAATACTTGTCTGCAGTTTGGGAATAGAGAATATAGGTATAGAACATAGTTAGTAGAAATAAAAAAAGCTTCACTATCGTGAAGCTTCAGTGGGGAATGACGGGTTCGAACCGCCGACCCTCTGCTTGTAAGGCAGATGCTCTAAACCAGCTGAGCTAATTCCCCTTAATATTTCAATTACAACTCGAACCACCAAACCTTCCAATTGCTACGCATCGGAATGATCTAAATCAATTGAGCCAATTTCTTTCGTATTTCAAGTTAAATCCGAACTACCAATCCCTCGATGTTATGTGCCGGATACTTTTTTCACATCAATCACGCTTGATTGATATTTGTGGGGAATGACGGGTTCGAACCGCCGACCCTCTGCTTGTAAGGCAGATGCTCTAAACCAGCTGAGCTAATTCCCCTTAATATTTCAATATAAACCCGAACCGTGAAACCTTCCGATACTATGTACCGGAATGTTCTAAATCAACTGAGTCAATATCTTTCGTATTTCAATTAAAACCCAAACCGCCGATCCTTCAGATTACTATGCATCGAATGATCTAAACCAACTGAGTTCCTTTTTTCAAATTTAAGCCCCTAAACCGTTGTTTAAAGTGCTTGCAAAGATATACATGATTTAGAAACTAACAAGTGTTTTTCAAAAAAAATGTTGAAAATAATCACTGATCAAAAAGAAGCTCCCTGTTATCAATGTTAAATCTTCTTCATTTCTAATTGCTTTAAGACTTTCGTACGCTTCGACAATAGATGGATAAAAAGATATTCTCCTGTTATCGGCTTTCAACATCTCTCTCGCCACATCCATTTTCAGGCTGCGGGCATTTGAAAATTCCGTAAAATAAATTTCTGCATCCGAAGGAAAAAGCTTTATCAGCTCTTCGTAATTCTTATCTGAAGATGTTCCGTAAATAATATGCAGACGCTTATAATTAAATTGTTTTATAGCCATCATAAGATCTTTAATTCCGTCTTCATTATGGGCAACATCTACAATTTCAAGCGGCCTTTCAGATATGATCTGAAAACGTCCGCGATAGCTTGTGTTTTTATAAATGTTTTTAAATCCGTTTTCTATGGCTGATGTTGATATTCTTACTCCTTTCTGCTGCAACAAAAAAACCGCTTCTAATATTATTTTTTCGTTTTTCTGCTTATAGTTTTTTATTTTAAAATGAGATTTTTTCAGTGGTTGAGAAGAAACCAGATATAAAGGTGCATTTCTTTCCTTTGCAATTTTCTCAAACACAGGGAAAGTCGTCACTTCATATTCACCAATAATGACAGGCGTGTTCTCTTTTATTATTCCCGCCTTTTCAAAAGCAATTTCGGGCAATGTGCTCCCGAGTAATTGCACATGATCCAGTCCGATATTTGTAATGATACTTAGTACAGGGGAAATTATATTTGTTGCATCCAAACGGCCACCCAATCCGGTTTCTATAACAGCAAACCGGCATTTTTCCTGAGCAAAATAACTTAAAGCCATTGCAAAGCTTATCTCAAAAAAAGAAGGAAAAAAATGAAGCTCTTGTATTTTTTGACAAAAATCAATCACTGATTTTTCATCGATCTGCCTTCCGTTGATAATAATACGTTCTCTGAAATCTACAATATGGGGAGAGGTAAAAACTCCCGTTTTATAACCGCTTTCCATTAAAACAGAAGCCAGATAATTGGTACACGTTCCCTTTCCGTTAGTTCCGGCGACATGTATAAACTGAATAGCTGAAATATCTATTTTCAGATAATCAATTAATGCTATGATATTTCCAAGATCAGGTTTATAGGCTTTAACACCGATATTCTGGTAAGACGGAAATTGCCGAAATAACCATGAAATCGTCTTCTGGTAAGAAGATTCAGAAGAAGACATACTTTATGTCGCTTTAATATTAACGCTGTAATCGATACGCTCAATTGTCGTATTCGGACGTTTATTGTATTTAATCTGCTGTTTTACAGCGGTGGTAATCTGCTGAATCAATTTCTGATCATTTGTTGTTGTTCCGGGTAGAACTTCTACAGCTACAACGCTACCTTCCGCGTTAACTGAAAGGCGCATTTTTATGGTACAGTCCTGGTTCGATTTGATGCCGGAAGTATTCAGATTTGACAAACGGGATCGTTCTCCTGAACCGTTTCCGTTTCCTTCTCCCATTCCATTACCATTTCCTCTTCCGTTTCCGGGACCATTATCACTTCCAAAAACACCGCTTCCGGTGCCGCTGGTCGCTCCACCTCCCGAACCGAACGGATCATCCGATCTCTTGATCGTTGTTGGTGTATTTTGAGTAACCTGATCGGTATTTGTTCTTGTGGATTGCCCGCTGTTAACGTTCGTATTGCTGGTGTTATCTGAAAGAATTCTTTCCGTCTGGGGATTCGGTTTATTTGTTAACGGATCATCAGAGGGTGTTCCTGCTCCTCCTTTACTTCCCCCGCTTTTAGTATTCGGTTCAGAGTAAGCTTCCAAGGGAAGCAACTCCATTTCCGCATCTTTATACAATAACTGTTCGGGAAGCGGAGGTGTCGGAATTTTATACCCATTGAAATGGAGGAACAGAAATAATGCAGTGGCAAGCCCGAGAGAAGTAAAAAATGCCACTCTCCTGTCTTTCCTATATTCCAGCTGCGTACGATCTACCTTTGCTTCCATAACTCAATGGTAATAAATAATTATCCTGCTTTTGTCGCAATTAACATTTTTAACTGATTTTTTAGCCCAAGTTGTAGCAAATCCACTAAATCCTGAACCTGCAAATCATTTGCCGGACGAAGAACGACTGTTTCGTCTTTGCGTAATTGTGTCTCTTCTTTTAGTCTTGCTTCCAGATTTTCAAAAGGCACTTCTTCCTGATCCAGATAATACCTTTTATCGCTTGTTACCGTCAATGTCAGATGCTGTCCTGCCGTCTGATCGGTCTGATTCGCATTCGGCAAGGGTACTTTTATCACATTCGGATTCGCAAGCGTCGAAATGATAAGGAAAAACAGGAGTAAAAAGAACATGATGTCGCTCATGGAAGATGTTTCCATGCCTGCGTGAAATCTGCTTTTTCTTCTGATGCTCATTTTACCGGACGACGAATAATGTTAATAAAATCAAGATTGATAATCTGAACTTTAAGTGCAAACCGGTCAATCAACGCATTTAAAATATGGTAAGCGGAAAAAGCAATCAGCCCGACGATCAAACCTGCTCCGGAACTGATCATTTTTTCATATAGACCACCTGAAATATTACCAATACTAACGTTCTCAGAAATCGAAATATTATAGAAAATCTTAATTACTCCGGCAATTGTACCTACGAATCCAAAAGTCGGAGCAATACCTGCAATCAATCCTAAGGCTTCCGTTCCTTTTTCCATCTTCCCTATCTCAATATTCACTACCTTATCCATATTACTTTCAATCTCCGTAACAGGCCTGTCAATCGACTGGATCCCCTCAGCAACAACCGCCCCATAAGAAGAAGGCTCACGCTGTGCCTGATTTAAAGCATCACTGATATTTCCTTTTTCAAGGTTTGATTTAATATCTCCCAGCAAATTCGGATTATATTTCGTCATTCGCTTGATATAACGGACACGCTCAATAATTACGTAAACTGAATAAAAAAGCAAGATGATAATCGGAATAATAAAGACCCCGCCTTTCATCACAAATTCGAAGAAGGAAATCTCTTCTCCCGGCGCCGGTGTCGTTGTCGCAGGAACGGTAACTTCCGCGCTTCCTGTTTCAGAGATCTGAGAAAACACCAACAGTGGCAGAGCGCTCAGTATTCCCGCTAATAAAACTATTTTTTTCAGCATATAACAATCGTAATAAACGTAATTAAACATCAAATTTACTCTCAAGAACAACTAATGTATAAACGCTGTCGAAGTAAATATTCACACAATTTTGTTTATAAGCCTATAATGAACCCACAGGAAAAAGTTACTGGAACAAAAAATCCGCAACCAGTTATGGCTGCGGATCAATATAGTATTAATTTCTGTTTACATCAGCTGATTTAAAGCGATCTCAAATGCTGCTTTAGCAATATTTGTCGTACCCGGATTTTTAGCATGTGCTTTTTCCAATGCCGTTCTGATTGTATTTGAAATATCTTCAAAAATGGCTTTATCTTCGATTGTTTCCAGATCATTGCTCATCAGGTACGCAAAGACCCTTGCCATTCCACAGTTAGAAATAAAATCAGGAATAAGCGCCAGATTTTCATCTGTATATTCTCCTATAGGCCCGAAAAAAATCTCTTTATCCGCGAAAGGGACATTTGCACCGGATGCGATTACTTTCACTCCTGCTCTCAGCATTCTCCCCACATGATCCTTCTGAACAATCCGGGAAGCAGCACAAGGCAAAAACACATCTGCTTCAACATCCCAGATCCGGTCATTAACCTCATCGAAGCTCAGCAGATTGGGATGAGAAAGCTCATTTCCATTCTTTGTAAGAAACAATTCTTTCACCTCTTCAAGTGTGAAACCTTCCGGCTTAATAAGCCCTCCTACTCTGTCAATAATTCCAACTACTTTTGCTCCGTGCTGAGAGACAAAGTAAGCTGCAGCAGAGGCCACATTTCCCCAACCCTGAACAATTACTTTCTTATCTTTCAGGCTTCCTCCCCAAACATCATAATAATGATACACCGATTCTGAAACTCCGTACCCGGTGATCATATCGGAAACATTGTACGCTCGGGAAACATCAGGAGAAAGAGCTTCATCTGTTATTTTCTTTAAAACTCCTTCTGTTAATTGGGAAATACGTCTTTTTTTCTGCTCATCGGTAGGTGAGAAATGACCGTTAAAAACACCTTCCTGCGGATGAAGCACTCCCACCTCTTTACACATCGGGATTACCTCGTGCACTTCATCGACATTCATATCACCTCCTGTTCCGTAATAGGTTTTTAATAATGGGGAAACCGCTTTATACCAACGTTTCAGCACGCCTTCTTTTCTCGGGTCTTTCGGATCAAAATTGATTCCTGATTTAGCTCCTCCAATAGCAGGGCCAGCAACAGTAAATTTCACTTCCATGGTTTTTGCCAGCGATTCCACCTCCCGCTTATCCAATCCCACTCGCATACGGGTTCCTCCACCTGCTGCTCCGCCTCTCAGCGAGTTAATAACCACCCAGCCTTCGGCTTCGGTTTCCGCGTCTTTCCATTCAAATACAATCTCAGGGCGTTTGTTCTCGAATTTTGAGAGTAGTTCTTTCATTATATACTTTTTTATTCTTTTTTAATTTTCCGGATTCTATGGCAAATGCAATGTTCCACTTACAGAATCCTTTACTGCTCCTGTAACGGATCTGAGAACATTCGGTTCTTTTTCCAGATACAGCGCACCTAAAAAGCCAAAGATAATAGCTTCTTTAAAGTTGATAATATTTTCTTCGGGAATAATTATTTCTTTTTTCACATACTGCTTCAAACGTTCCACTAAGTAGGCATTTTTCGCACCACCTCCTGTAACCAGCACTTTACTGATATTCAAATTATTCAGGCAGTCCGCTATCTGCATGGCAATGTGCTCAACAATGGTACGGATATTATTCTCAATATCTTTGTCGAATTTTATCAGTGGATAAAACTCCATCTCCAACCATTCCACACCCAGTGATTTCGGATATTTTTCTTTGTAATAAGGAAGCTCATTCAGTAATCCCAATAAATAAAAATTGATCTCTCCCGCCCTCGCCAACTCGCCATTTTTATCATATTTCAGTCCTTTGTTGTGCGCCAGCTTGTTCAGCGGAAGGTTTCCCGGGCAAATATCAAACGCGATGATTTTTCCTTTATCTCTGAAAGAGATATTACAAAAGCCGCCGATATTTAAAAATGCATCTGCTTCATTCTGAAACAGCTGAAAATCACCTGCGGGAACCAAAGGTGCTCCCTGTCCTCCAAGATAAACATCTTTGGAACGGAAATTATTAATTACCTGGATTCCCGTTTCCACAGCGATTTTTGTTCCGCAGCCGATCTGTGTTGTCCAGCCTTTATCCGGCTGGTGAAAAATCGTCTGTCCATGGGATGCAATCGCATCAACTTCCTTTTTGTCAATATTAAATTCTTCAATAAAAGTACAGATCATTTTTCCGTAAATCTCCCCCAGCTCCGTGTCCAATTGTGCCAGTGCTCCTGCGCTGAGAGAAAAAGGGTCCTGAAGCTGATTCACAATAGGTTCCGGATAATCGTATGTTTTACCGGAAAGGAGCTCAAACGTCCATTTTTTTTCTTTTGATCTGAAATATCTGCAATAGCTAATATCCACTCCATCAAGGGATGTGCCGGACATCAACCCTATAATATTGTAACTACTCATAAAAATTGAGATTGATAAATCAAATTTATATTTTAAATTTACAACTTGTAAAATTTTCTATTAAAATAAATATCAGGTATAAATGAACTTTGATTTAACAGAAGAGCATTTAGCAGTAAAAGCAGCTGCGAGAGATTTTGCTCAAAACGTATTAAAACCGGGAGTAATTGAGCGCGACAGAGATCAACGTTTTCCGGCAGAAGAGATCAAACAATTAGGTGAGTTGGGTTTCATGGGAATGATGGTAGATCCGAAGTACGGAGGAGGAGGTATGGATACCTTATCATACGTTTTAGCGATGGAAGAGATTTCAAAAATCGACGCATCTGTATCTGTTTGTATGTCTGTAAATAATTCCCTGGTTTGCTGGGGCCTTGAGAAATTCGCTTCAGAAGAGCAAAAACAAAAATATCTTGTTCCACTGGCGAAAGGTGAAAAAATCGGAGCGTTCTGTTTGTCTGAACCGGAAGCAGGATCAGATGCCACTTCTCAAAGAACAACAGCTATCGACATGGGAGACTATTATTTGTTGAACGGAACAAAAAACTGGATCACCAACGGAAGTTCAGCATCTGTTTATCTGGTAATTGCACAAACAAATGTTGAAGCAGGACACAGAGGTATCAATGCTTTTATTGTTGAGAGAGGAATGGAAGGGTTTATCGTCGGAGCAAAAGAAGACAAGCTGGGAATCCGAGGATCCGATACACATACATTATTATTTAACGATGTAAAAGTTCCGAAAGAGAACAGAATCGGTGAAGACGGATTCGGGTTCAAATTCGCAATGAAAACATTAAGCGGTGGTAGAATCGGGATTGCTTCCCAGGCTTTAGGGATCGCTGCCGGAGCATTTGAGCTGGCTACTGCTTATTCCAAAGAAAGAAAAGCTTTCGGAAAACCAATTTCAGAGCATCAGGCGATTGCATTCAAGCTGGCTGACATGGCGACTGAAATTGAAGCGGCTCGTTTGTTGGTTCATAAAGCGGCATTAGACAAAGATCACGGAAGAAATTATGATACATCCGGTGCGATGGCTAAGCTATACGCTTCCAAAGTGGCGATGGATACAACTGTCGAGGCTGTACAGGTTCACGGTGGCTATGGTTATGTAAAAGAATACCATGTAGAGCGTCTGATGCGTGATGCCAAGATCACTCAAATCTACGAAGGGACCTCTGAAATCCAGAAAATCGTTATTTCAAGAAGCGTATTAAACGGCTGAGAAAGGACTTTTAGGATGTTAAGACATTAAGATTTTAAGACATAAGATGAAAGACAAAAGACGGAATAAAACCCCGTCTTTTTTGTTATTAATTCCTTGTATATTTAACTCATGAATGAAGCAAAACGACAACTAATAGAAAATTCTTTCCGGAATTCGGAAATGCTGAAATTTTACCAGGCAGAATTGTTGGAGGTAGAAAAAGGATATATTTCCATGAAAATCCCGAAGCTTTCTTTTGCCACGCGAAAAGCAGGAATGTTCAATGGTGCGGTCATCTCTTCGCTGGTAGATGTTTCATCAGGCTTTGCCGCTGTTTCAAATTATGAAGAAGATGCGTATGTTGTAACAGTTGAACTAAAGGTGAATTTTCTTCAACCGGCATTGGGTGATTATCTGGTGTCCAAATCGTATGTTGTCCGTGGCGGAAGCAAAGTCAGTGTGATTCGCACAGAGATCTATACACAATCAGAAAATACGGAAGAGCTTCACCATGTTGCCACTTCTCTGGTTACTATGATGAAAGTGAGATAAATAAAAAAATATCCGTCACAAAAAAGCACGGTAAACAATGTTTACCGTGCTTTTTAATTTATAATTATTTGGTTCTTCTTATTCCACTACCAATTTCCGGATCTGATTTCCCAACCGGACAAGGTAAATTCCAGGAGTAAAAGCCGCTACATCCAATAAAATTTCATTTGCTCCTTCAGCAGCATAAAAAGCGTTTTCGAAAACGGTTTTTCCTGCCAGATCAGTCAGTTTCAAAGTTATTTTTTCCGCTTGCGACAGACTGAAATCAACTGTTACTTCCTTATTTGCCGGATTTGGAAAAATATTCCATTTGTAATTGGTATTCAGATTTTCCAGGCCAAGCACATTTTCATCAGAAGGTGCACCCCGGTAAAAATTAATATCGTCTAAATATAAATTGTTACCTCCACTTGCTTCAAAAGCTATTCTGAACTGAAAATTTTCAGAGAACAACGTCCCTGTAATACCTGTAACGTGAACAGTTTTAAAATCTTCTTTTAGGGGAACAAAACCGGAAGCAAGCACTTCTGAAGAAAGTGAATTTCCTGAAATTTCTCTCCGGGTCAGCCACGTTGTGCCACAATCTTTTGTTGCAGTCACCAGTAGCTTTTCACTGTTTTCAGCTGCTTTTTTACGATAAGCATATTTAAAGCTCAGCGTTACTTTATCAGATGAAGACAGCTGGGAAAGGTCAAATACAGGTGAAATATATTCGTGGGTAGATTCCTCTGTCGCGTAAAAATTATACAGGCACAAAGATTTATTATCAGTTGCAGCAGCGGTATTCACCACTTCAAATGTAGGTGCATCCGGCGTAATATTGCGTATTACCGCTTCTTCTATTTCCTGAATATTCTGCACGTATTCAAATCCCTGGAAGTACGGCAAAACACTTGCCGGATTAATTCTTATAAATGCTTCCTTCGTTTTTGAAAGTGTTGTTGTCCCATCCGAAGCGGTAAGCTTCACTTTATAGACTCCCGGAACTGCATAAGTCACTACCGGATTCTGCTGATTTGAAACCGCAGGATTTGCTCCCTCAAATTCCCAGCTCCATGAGGTTTGTCCTTGCGTGCTATAGTCTGTAAATTGCACCGATTCTCCCACACAATAGCGTTCCTTCGCTGTTCCGAAATCCACGGCACACAAGCCGGAGCTTCCGTCAATTCCTGTCAATACCTGGTTTTCAGGAGTCCAAAGTGTGTTTCTCGGAGCTATCATCAGGCACGCGCGCATACGGTCCTTCTGCCCGTGCGTAAACATTTTGGAACAATAAGAATAATCCATGTAATTCTCCACATTTGCACGTACGCCACAATAATTTTCATTCAAATTACAGGAGGTTGTACCTCTCGTTTCCGGCGTATCATCCACCTCATCATCTCCGCAGGCGATCATCGGATTATTATTTCCTCCCCATGTATGGTGCAAATTCAGCCAGTGCCCAACCTCATGCGTCAATACTCTGGATTTATTTTCTGTGCTTGTTCCGAAACGGCCCACATAATCACAGTTCACCCAGATGCTCGCATACATGTTGTCCGGATTAAAGGATCCTGGCATAAATGTATATCCTCCCGTATTATTGGAATTTTTGACTACAATCACATTCATATAATTCTTAGACGGCCAGATTCCCTGGTAAACATCATTCCCGTGAATCACTTCATCCAGCTGAACGAATCCGTCTCCGGAAGTAATGGTTTTTGGGGAAACCGTTCTTGTGATCCCATTAAAGCAGGTACCGTCCGGTGCTTTTGTCGCCAAGACGAATTCCACTTCAATATCAGCAGGTGTAGCAACCGCATTCGGGTTACTTTCATTAAAGTCAAAATGAACATTTGCTGCATCGGCATTTAATTTCCGATAGTCACGGTTCAACACTTCCATCGCGTCAAAGATCTGCTCATTGGAAATGTTTTCCGTCCCATTGTAATGAAGTACATGAAAAACTACCGGAATTTTATAGACCTGACGGGTTGGCTGCTGTGTCTTTATAAACTCCTGCATCGCCTTCTGATCCTGGTCCAGCTTGCTCATCCGAAGCTCTCGTTCTTCGGAATAAGGTAATTGTGACTGCACTGAATGCTGACCACACAGGTTATGATACTCCTGGGCCTGCAGCTTTATGGAAAATCCGAGGCAGAACAATGCCGCGCAAACAAGGGTAAATCGTTTTCTCATAGTCGTTTTAGATTGTATTTTATTGCTAAAATAATTAATATTTTATGGAAGCAACATAATTATAGCTGCTAATTACATCCCGTCAATTTTCAGCAGTTTTTCCGTTTTAACCGCTTCATTATTAACAGTGATCCTGCAAATATATGTTCCTTCCGCCCAAGCGGATGAATTTAAGGTGATTACACCTTTGGCGGGGTACTCAGACAATTGCACTAATTTCCCCATGACATCATAAACTGCAATCTGAATTTTATCTTTTTCCTGCAGATCGGGGAGCTGAATAATGAAATTATCCGAAGAAGGATTAGGAAAGATTGTTATATCTTCAAATTCCGGCGAAGCGCAGCGGCTGTAATCCCAGGTGGTATTTCCTTCGCAGTCGGTTTTAATGATCGTTGAGTTCCAATAAAAATCGTTGGCTATCATGTAAAAACCTACACCTGACAATATAAAGCCGTTATCCGAAGTCGGCATTCCGCAATGAAACAGTTCTTCAGTGGCAGACCAGGCAGGATTTATCACAGCACTGTTCTTTTTGTAATAATATTTGTTCCACGTTATTTCTTTATTGACGTCCATTTTGACAATAGACAGCCTTGAAGAATCTTCAAAATGGCGTGTACCTGAAATAAAAATTTCATCTGTTTGATTTATTGAAATATTGGTGTAACCGAAAGAGCCCGGATTATAAAACCGCTTGTAATCTATTTCATTTCCGTGTTCATCGTATTCTATCAATGCGATATCTTCTCTGAAACCGGTTTGAGCAGCTGATGCTACAGAAAAACAGGCTAATACGTGATTTTCTTTATAGGGTGTTGCAGACTTAAATTGTAAAGTGTCGCCTGTTAACGTTGATGGTGCCCGTGTATCAAACACTCTTCTCCAAATCTCTTCTCCATCCGGATTTACCTTAATGACAGAATAATAAGTAAATTCAATATTATTGGCGTTGGAAGACAATGTCAGGATAAAGTTACCGTCCCTGCCTTTTTTCATATCTTCCAGATACTCCCAGTAGCTATAGGAATTAAGAGCATAGCTGAAAAATTTATTATTCCACAGGATATTCCCTTCAAAATCTAATTGAATCAGCTCGCCTTTTGTTCCGTACCCGTTAGAAGAGCCTGAGCTGGCAAGTAAAATTCCGTTATTATTCAGCAGCATTTTACGGGTAATATTATCATCAGCTAGAACGCCTGCATTTCCGAATGTCTTTTCAAAAATGATATTTCCTTCCATATCAATTTTTGTAAGGGTACTGTATTTTTTTCCATCAATTCTTGCTGTTCCGCCAATATAGAAATAGTTATCCAGATACAGGGCTGTAACATATTGCCGGTAATTATCAGGTAAATAATCCGGTGATATTTTCTCCCAAATAATATCACCGTTATGGTTTAAAAACAATAAATACCCATAACAAAGCATTCCTGCTCTCTCACTTACACCTGCCAATAAATATCCTGTTTCACATACTGCAATATCATAAGCTGCATTACTGTGTGTGACATTGTGCTTCAAATAAAAAGCTCCCTGCGAAAAAGCAGACAGGCTTAATATTAAGGAAAATATAGTAACAATAAAAAATCTCATTTGCTACACATTTCATTATTACCTCTGGCTTTTGTTTGGGATAGCTTTATTTACTTCTGTCACATCCCATCAATTTTCAGCAGCTTTTCCGTTTTAACCGCTTCATTGTTAACAGTGATCCTGCAAATATATGTTCCTTCTGCCCAAGCGGATGAATTTAAGGTGATTACACCTTTGGCAGAATGCTCAGACAGCTGCACTAATTTTCCCATGACATCATAAACTGCAATCTGAATTTTATCTTTTTCCTGCAGATCGGGGAGCTGAATAATGAAATTATCCGAAGAAGGATTCGGAAAGATCGTTATATCTTCGAATTCCGGCGAAGCGCAGCGGCTGTAATCCCAGGTGGTATTGCCTTCACAATCGGTTTTTATGATCGTTGAGTTAAAATATAAATCATTCGTTAGCATATACAAATCTGCACCCGATAAAATAAAGCCCTTATCTGAAGTCGGCATTCCGCAATAAAATGTTTCTCCTGTAGTAAGCCAGGCAGGATTTACCGCAGAACTATTTTTTTTGTAGTAATATCTGTCCCATTCGATTTCTTTATTTATATTGAACTTTATGACACCTAATATGGTTGAATCTACATAATCACGGGCTCCCGATATAAAAATATCATCGTCTTGATTCGTATAAATATTGGAGCTGCCAAAGCCATTCGGATTATAAAACCGTTTGTACTCTAATTCATTTCCCTGCTCATCATATTCGATCATTGCAAAATCACTTTGAGAAGCTACATATTGCGGGACGGTGTTCACCACAAAATAAGCCAGCACATGATTTTCTTTAAACGGAGTGGCTGCCATTAAGTAGATTGAATCTTCTGTCAGTGCGGAAGGTTTTAAAGTGTTAAATGTTTTTCGCCAAATCTCTTCTCCGTCAGGATTTACCTTGATGACAGAATAATAGGTAAAATTGATGTTGTTGGCATTGGAGGATAATGTTAGGATAAAGTTCCCGTCCTTTCCCTTTTTCATGTCTTCAAAATATTCCCAATAGTTATTAGAAGTATGGATATAGTTGAAAAATTTATTATTCCACAGGATATTTCCTTCAAAATCAATCTGTACCAGCTCTCCTGCTGTTCCGGTTCCGTTAAAGCCTGAGGTGGCAACCAGAATACCTTCACCGTTAACTAATAAATTATTGAGGAGATTATCATAAGCATAGACGTTCTCTGAACCTAAAGTTTTTCTATAGCTGATATTTCCCTGCATATCTATTTTAGTCAATATGCTAAACCTATCATCATCCGTATCTGAAAATCCTCCAATATAAAAGTGACCAGCATGATATACCACACTTCTATATTGTTCGTAATTACCCGAAAAGTATGCCGGAATAATCTTCTCCCACATAATATCTCCATTGTGGCTTAAAAATAATAAATAGCCACTCGAGACAGCAGTCGTCGGGCTACTGTTCCCTACTAATAAATAGCCTTTTTCACATTCAGCGATATCAAATATTTCGTTACTATAAGGTACGTTATGCTTCAGGTGAAAAGCCCCCTGCGCAAAAGCAGGGAGCTTTACTATTAAAAATAATGATATGATAATTAAATATCTCATTTATCGCATTAGTTTTGCTGTGAAATTGTTTCCGGCAGTATCGTATATTTTAAGCAAGTACATTCCTTTCCCGTACTTACTCAAATCTACTTTAAAGGAAGCTTCTTTGTTTGTCGTTTCTTCTGTCAGCAGCGTGCCGGACAAATCATATACCGCCACTGTCTTCGGACCCTGATTTTGCGGAGTGGTGATGATAAAAGAACCGTCGGAATTATCCCGTATAATTGTTTGGATCTCCTTGGTATTTTCTTTAACACCCAAGGTTTCTGCAATCTTTAATGAGTTAAAGCAATTTACTCTTCCATAAAACATTTCAACGTTATAACCGGGCTGCCCCATGTTGTAATCGTAAATACCTCCGTTATCTGTGGAATGTACTTTTTCCGCACCTTTCCGGATCACTTCTTTTACCTGCTCGTAGGTTAAATCGGGTCTTTTTTGCAGGATCATGGCTGCAATTGATGAAACAACTGGAGCGGCGAGTGAAGCACCCCGTTCCACTTTGTACCCGTTGCTAGAGCTGTTGATTAAGTCAGTGGTACGGATGAGTATTCCCGGGGCAACCACATCGAAATTGAGTGTGTAGTTACCATAGTCAGATCCGGTTGTGGCAAGCCCCCATGTTCCACCTGCTCCCGGAGAAGCCGGAGAAGCCCTGTAATCGTCCGGGTTAGACCATCCTACTCCTATGGTATAACCCTGATTGGCTGGGAAAGGAACTACATTCTGTGTGGAGATTGTCCCTAACTGACGGTTATCGTTACCTGTTCCGGCCACGACGACCATACCGCGTTTTAAATTGGGATTATTCGGATCCGGCCGTCCTCCGATTGTTGCGTTGTATAATTGTGATGGGAGCATGCCCGGTGTGCTGATGCTTAAGCTTATATTCAGCACATCACAACTATCAATGGCTGCTCTCTGTATTGCATTTTTAATGGGTTCCCTGTTTACGTCGCTATTGAAAGGCTTCGGAATACCGCACAGATAAGGTATAACAGTGGCGTTGTATGCTCCTCCTACGGCATATCCACTTGTACCTGTTAAATTATTAGGTTGGGCTGCTATTACACCGGTCACCTGCATTGCATGGGAACTCAACTCATTATTGTACACAGTATCATGTATAAATCGAGTAAAACTTTTAACATCGTATAAATAAGGAATATCAGCATTCACAAAATCCGGGTGCGATAGCTGAAAGCCATAATGATCGATCACTCCGATCTTGATACCTTGTCCTGTTGCTCCTTCGCCCCAGCAGTCGCAGATATGGGCATCTGCACCGGCTGTTCCCGATTTTCCCTGCCAGATAGTACCTCCGTCATTATGCAAAAACCAGGAACCGTTAATATTCTGGTAAAAGCTGTTCATCTCCTCCACAGGATCGCAGGATAACGGCTTTACGGTATAAGTATCAGGATCGGCATATTTTACCAATGAAATCTCATGCTCATTAAGAGTTTGAGCCAATCCGACAGAAGTACGGTATTTGTCCTTTATCGATTTCTTCATTTTAAACGAATAAGCCCAGCTGACCCCGGCCGGCAAAGACGGGTCGGGAGCAAAGACCATTTCCAGCTCGTATTTATCCGCAAAAGCATTGATTTCCCCGGAGGATAGGGACGGATTGTTAAAAGTGACCATCAGCACATCATCGGTCTGAAAAAACTCACGGTGTACATAGCTATTGGTTGTTTTGCTTAACGCGTACGCAAGAGTTTTAAACTCATTCAGAGAGGTAATGTAATCCACAAAGCTCATCCTGCTGGAAATTCCGAATGAGGATTTAAAATGTACTTCATTAAACTGAGAATAGGAGTTGCTGTAATAAATAATGGTGTCCACGCATGGCGGTAACGGCCCGGTATATTTACTGTTATCCGTGAAGCTGAAGCAGAATACATCCTTCTGCACATTATACCAGTCTTTTACACCATCCATATCGTAAATGTAAACGCTGTCCGCCACAATCAGCTGACCTCTAACAAAGTTAACGAATATAAAACCAATGAAAACGGAAGATAAGATAATTTTTTTCATTCTTCTGAATTTAAACGTTTTTCGCCTTCATTGCTTACGGGAGAATGAAGACTTGCACTATTGCCGCCGAAATTACTCCGGCATTTCCCTTGTACAACTATTGCTTCCTTTTATTCAGACAGCTACAAAATATCCCTGTCAGACGGGTGGTCTTTATCTGAATGTAGGTTTTACTATAATTGTTCCTTTTCTTTCTTATCAGAATTCAAATATATATAGTAAAAAATTAAAAGATGAGAAGCAAAACATCACATAATGAGAGTTTTAATTTCTCATCTAAGTAGCTTCTTATACTCCTTTTTTACGGAATATTGGAGTATGTCTGTACACATAGGAAAAATCATTCATGCAAGCGTAAAAAAGAAAGGAATGAGCATCACCTCATTTGCCGATGAAATCAATTATTCACGCAGAAATGTGTACGAAATCTTTGAAAAGGAAACCATTGACACGGGCGTATTGCTCCGCATCAGCAAAATTTTAGGAGAGAATCTGTTTCTGCATTATATCACTGAAGAAGAATTAATGGAGCAAAAAACATCCAGAACACTTATAGAAGAGCTGAGGGAATTAATAGAAGAGCTAAAAAAAGATCCGAAAAACTCAGAATAATATTGTATTGTGAGTAAAACCCTAACCTTCCTGATCGGTCTGAACTCGCTTTTCTTCTCGTTTAGCAATTTTTGAGTATTCATGGCGTTTACTGTTAAGCAGCTGAAACAGCAACTTCGCGTCTTTCTCTTCCAGCTTTCTGCCAAACCTGATAAATTTGCCTTTGTAACCAAACTGAAGCCGTTCGCCTCCTCTCGTCCAGGGAGATTTCTCCCAGACATATTGCAATGATTTAGTGTCCGGAATATAGCTTTCAAGCTCTTCCATATTATCGAAATAATAAAGTAGCGCTTTACCATATCCTTTAACATCTCTCTTATAAACCAATCCTTTTTTATCGAGCTTCAGCATTTCTTTTCCCCACATCAGCCAGATAAACTGGCGTGTCACTCTTACAAGATAGTACAGCCAAAGCACTAAAAATACAATGATGAACAGTATCTCATCCCTGCTTAGATTTAACGCAAACAAAGACCAGATCAAAGTAATCCCAACAGCCAGCCACATCGCCACCCAGGCTCCCATCAGGGCGTTAACGAAACCATTTCTTTCCGGTAAGATGACAATTGTTGTCTTTTGCTTGTCGTCTACAAAGCTGATACGTTCTCCAATCCATTTCATATCTGCAAAAGTATAAGAAACTGTTTAAAATTCATCTGCTTTTTATTCTGTATCTTTCAGAAAGCCACTTTAGCGGTTTTATCAGGCAATTCAGAGAAAAGTTAAAATGTCAATATGCACGGCGCTTCTGTCATATTTTTGTCAATTTGTCACTTCTTTCGGACAAAATTTAAAAAAAACACACCTCATTTTGTCAGGAAAATTCTGAAAATCCCGGCGGCACAAAAATTGACAAAGGAAGAACGTCGGTAACGACATAAAATAATTTTACAGGATAAAGGAAAAACAAGAATATGGGAAAAATAATTGGAATTGACCTTGGAACAACCAACTCATGCGTAGCCGTAATGGAAGGTAATGAACCGGTTGTTATTACAAATGCGGAAGGTAAGAGAACAACTCCGTCCGTAGTTGCATTCGCTGATGGCGGAGAAAGAAAAGTAGGTGACACTGCTAAAAGACAAGCTATTACAAACCCCCACAAAACTATTTACTCTATCAAACGTTTTATGGGAGTTTCTTATACGGATTCTGAAAAAGAAGCCGCAAAAGTTCCTTATGAAGTCGTTAAAGGCGACAACAACACACCAAGAATTAAAATCGACGATCGTTTATATACTCCACAGGAAATTTCCGCGATGATTCTTCAAAAAATGAAGAAAACAGCTGAAGATTACCTGGGACAAGAAGTAACAGAAGCTGTTGTAACTGTTCCTGCTTATTTTAATGATGCACAGCGCCAGGCGACAAAAGAAGCCGGAGAAATTGCAGGACTTAAAATCAAGCGGATCATCAACGAACCGACAGCTGCAGCTCTGGCTTACGGATTAGATAAAAAAGGTATTGACCAGAAAATCGTGGTTTTTGACTTCGGTGGTGGTACACATGACGTTTCTGTGCTTGAACTGGGTGATGGTGTCTTTGAAGTACTGGCTACAGACGGAGATACGCATCTGGGAGGTGACGATGTGGATCAGAAAATCATTGACTGGCTGGCAGATGAATTTAAAAATGACGAAGGCATTGACCTGAGACAAGATCCAATGGCACTTCAGCGTTTGAAGGAAGCTGCTGAAAAAGCAAAAATTGAGCTTTCATCTACGACAACAACGGAAATTAACTTACCATACATCATGCCGGTAAACGGTATTCCGAAACACTTGGTACGCACACTGACAAGAGCAAAATTCGAGCAGCTGATCGGTGATATAGTTGAAAGAACGATCGCTCCGTGTCGCTCTGCCCTGAAAAACGCGGGCTTATCTACAAGTGATATTAACGAAGTGATTCTGGTAGGTGGTTCTACACGTATTCCGGTAATTCAGGATGCAGTAGAGCGTTTCTTCGGGAAAGCTCCTTCAAAAGGTGTGAATCCGGATGAAGTAGTTGCTTTGGGTGCTGCGATCCAGGGAGGTGTACTGACAGGAGAAGTAAAAGATGTATTACTTTTAGACGTAATTCCTCTTTCATTGGGTATCGAAACAATGGGAGGTGTGATGACGAAGCTGATTGAAGCGAATACAACTATTCCAACTAAAAAATCGGAAGTATTCTCCACAGCTTCTGACAACCAGCCATCTGTAGACATCCATGTATTACAGGGAGAACGCCCGATGGCAAATGACAACAAATCGTTAGGACGCTTCCAGCTGACAGATATTCCGCCGGCTCCGAGAGGTGTTCCTCAGATCGAAGTAACATTCGACATCGACGCGAACGGGATCATGCACATTTCTGCAAAAGATAAAGGAACAGGTAAAGAGCAATCTATTAAAATCGAAGCTTCTTCCGGACTGAGTGATGCTGAAATCGAGCGAATGAAAGCAGAGGCTGCTGCCAATGCAGATGCAGACAAAAAACGTATGGAAGAAGTTGACAAAATTAACAAAGCGGATTCTTTGATCTTCCAGACAGAACGTCAGCTGAAAGAATACGGAGATAAAATTCCTGCAGATAAAAAGCAACCGATCGAAGATGCGCTTGCAGATTTGAAAAAAGAGTTTGAAGCGAAGAACATTCAAAATCTTGATGCGGCAATGGAACGCCTGAATACTGCTTTCCAGGCAGCTTCTCAGGAGATGTATAACGCAGCGAATAATCAGGGTGGCGGATCAGAAGGAAGCAATACAGGAGGCCAGCAACAGGGAAATTCAGGTGATGAAGTAACTGATGTTGACTTTGAAGAAGTAAAATAATAACCTTCTCATAATTTTTAAAAGACTGCCCACTTTGGTGGGCAGTCTTTTTTATTTTACAAGAACCACCAACAACAATCAGCCTAATTTTAGTTTAGTGCGACAATCAGATCAGGTCTGCAAATTCCGCATGGATCGCCTTCTGTAAATCTTCCGGGGCAACAACAAGCTGCAATCCCCGCTTTCCTGCACTGATGATAATTTGCTCTTCGGTTTGTGCAAGCTCCTCAATATAAGTCGGGAATTGCTTTTTCATTCCAACCGGTGAGCAGCCACCACGGATATATCCCGTAACAGCCAGCAAATCCTTCATTAATAACATTTCACAGTGTTTATTTCCGGACACTTTTGCTATTTTCTTCAAATCCAGCTGTGCGCTTGACGGAATTACCGCCACAACAAAAGGAATTACATTTCCTTTTAAAACAAGCGTTTTGTAAAGCTTTTCCGGCTCCACTCCTATCTTTTCAGCTACATATTCTGCACTGACATTTGCTTCATCCACTTCGTACTCACGTAAAGCATATGAAATTTTCATTGTATCCAGAATCCGTACAGCATTTGTTTTGGGAAGCATTTACAGGTAATTTACGGCAAAGTTAGGCAAACGAAAGGATTTTCCACAAGAACCTGCTCCTTGTTTTCAAGGCACTGCCCTTCTAAATCATTCATTTCCATACTGATTTAACATTTTATTAAATTTTAAACGGAATAGTTTTGTTTTTAGGAGAATAAAGCTATTTTTGTTACAACTAAATTATTCAAAATGAAAAAGATATTATTAACACTAACAGTTTTTTCTGCCTTGGCACTAACGAGCTGTGGAAACTCAGTAGAAAAAGATGCTGATAAAATGGGAGACCTGGTTTGTAGAATGTTCTCTGTAATGGACAAAGCTATGGCCGGAGATGAATCAGCGAAAAAAGAGATGGAGGAAATTGAAAAAGAGGGGAAAAAATTAAGTGAAGAGCTTGAGAAAAAATATCCTAAGGATAGTGAAGAAGGAAAAAAATTCCAGGATTTGATGAAGACTAAAATCGAAAACTGTACAAAGAAATAATTTGAAATAAGTTATTCAAAACGAAAGGCTGTTCCTCGAGGAACAGCCTTTCTTATTTCAGGTCAGCCGACCACATTTTATTTTGCGAATTTTAATTCTTTGATAATATTTTCTGCTCCGTAGCACTTATCTACTAACCACAGCGTGTAACGTATATCTACTGAAATAGTACGTTGTAAATTCGGTTCGAAATAAATATCTCCGGACATCGCTTCCCAGTTTCCGTCAAATGCAGTACCAATCAGCTCTCCTTTCGCGTTCATTACCGGTGAGCCTGAGTTTCCTCCGGTGATGTCATTATTCGACAGGAAGTTCACATACAATTTTCCTTTTTCAGCGTATTGACCGTAATCTTTCTTATTGTAAACTTCCTTTACTCTCGGATCAAGAATAAACTCAAAGTTGTTCGGATCTTCCTTCACTACCATCTCATCAATTGTTGTCAGGTAATCGTACTTTTTACCGTCATTTGTAGTATAGGGAAGTACTTTACCGTAAGTCAGACGCATAGTAGAGTTGGCATTCGGAGCATATACTTTTTTGTTGTACATTTCTCTCAATCCTTCCACAAACAGGCGGTTCGCAATTGCCAGCCTGTCTGTCGCTTCTTTCACATCATCTGTTGTCGCTGCAGCATATCCTTCTTCCAGATCTTTCACAAAAATCACCAACGGATCCTGTGCAATTGTTTGAGCGTCAAAATTCTTCGCGAAATTATCGTATCGTTCTTTTGACATGAAAACAGAGTTTGCTTTCATACGGGCAATAAATGCATTAATTCCGTTTTCATTCATGTTGGAAAGTAATCCGGCCCGCTGATCAGCAGGTACATCTTTCAGATACATTTTCAACACTTCCTGCAATGTTTCCACTTCCAGGCTCATCAAGCGCTCATTATAGAATTCAGCTGCTCTTTCCTGCGCCATCTGCTTATATCGCTCTGCCAGAACGGTGTTTCCTGAAAGGGTAAAATCTGAATATAATTTATGGAAATAAGCCAGCAAATTGATATCTACCTGGAAAAGAAACTCGCTTCTGTAAACTTTGGAATAAACGGTTTTATCCAATACTTTATAAGCTTCTTCCATATCTGATAAAACGTGCTGATACTTTGATTTATCAGCAGCATATTTCGTAAAATCAGCTTCTATTTTTTCTTTCTTTTCTTTTACATTGTTATTTTTCAGCTGTGTGGACTGACCGATAAAGTACTTCCAGTAGTTAGCTACCTGCGCGTGTTTAGAAGAATATTTTAAGCGTACGGCAACATCTTTGTCCATGTATTTTTTCATCACTTCCAGCTTTTTCGCACGTACTTCCACAATTTTCGGCTGCTCAAGGTTGATTGCCTGCTCTACACCAAAGGAGGAAAGAAAACGGTTTGTTCTTCCCGGAAAGCCCATGACCATCGCATAGTCATTCTCTTTCACACCTTTCAGAGAAATTGTCAGGCTGGACTTAGGCTTGTACGGAGTATTTTCAGTATTGTAATCCGCCGGCTTGTTATCTTTTCCCGCATAAATACGGAACATGGAAAAGTCACCTGTATGGCGCGGCCACATCCAGTTATCCGTATCACCTCCGAACTTTCCTACTGATTGCGGAGGAGTTCCGACTAAACGTACATCTTTAAAGGTTTCTTTTACAAACAGGTAAAACTCATTACCTTCGTAAAAATCCCTTACAAATGCTTCATAATGCGTTCCTTCAACTGCCTGCTCTTCTAATTTTTTAGAAATTTCCGCTATTTTCTTGCGACGTTCTGCCAGTGTCATTCCATCATTTAGCTCTTTCATAATGGTAGCAGTAACGTCTTCCATACGAACAATAAATGTCGCTGTCAATCCCTGAACCGGAATTTCTTCTCCGAAGTTCTTCGCCCAGAAACCATTATCCAGATAATTATGCTCAGGTGTTGAAGCACCTGCGATCGCGTCGTATCCACAGTGATGATTTGTCAGGATCAATGAGTTATCTGAGATAATCTCTCCCGTACAAAATCCACCAAAGGATATCACAGCATCTTTCAAAGATGATTTATTGATCGAATAAATTTGCTCAGGAGTTAATTTCAAACCATTCTTTTTCATATCTGAATAGTTTCTACCTAACATAAAAGGCAGCCACATTCCTTCATCTGCTTTCGCAAACTGCTGAACTACAAGTGCTGCCAAAAGCACAAATGCTTTCATCGTAAATTTTTTCATTTTTTACTTGACTTTGATTTTAGGTGCTAAAAATAATAATTCTACTGTAATTAATCCATGAAATCTTAAAAACCTTCATTCTGTAAAAGCTATATACGAATTAGCTATCTGCTTGCAAGTTGAATTAATTTACGCTTATATTTGTTTTCATGAAATATAGCTATCTGATTTTAGTATTTGGCTTACTGTTTTTACACTCTTGTAAGAACGGAGGCTCTTCAAATGATAATATTGCTGAGCCGGAATTCAGTAACGAGGATGAACTGGCGAAGCTGCCGCTGGATGAGCGATCAAAAAAACATGCTATGCTAAAATTAGGTATTCCTGCGAATGAAAAATTCTCTGTACAGATTCATCAGGCATATCTGAATGGCGACAATCAGTCAGATGCTATCATCACTATTAATCGTCTTGAATATGCTGAAAGCTATAATGCCCAGTCGAAGAATTTCGAAATTCTGAAAAGAAACGGTTATGTCGGCAATTTCAATTATTTCATGATTTATGATGGTGCCAGTAATAAACTTTCTATTCCTGTGCCAATTCCGTCCAGCGCAATGAAGGAGCTGGAAGTGGATTTTATTTACCTGTTCTCCGAATCCTATGCCACTCCCGTAATCACTTACCGCATCAAGAATTCGGAGTTTAAAAACTTTTACAACATCGCTGACGGAGTGATGGACAAGGTTTTCAAAATGATTTCCTATAACAATGCAGGAGAAGAAAACGAAGAAGCATTTGTTTTTGAAGTCAGTAAAGAAGGAGCATTTTCAGGTGTGAAGGACATTATTGTTTATAAAGGGAAATTAGAGAACTCCGCTGAAATTGCCAAAGATTGGTTTGGCACAAAAACGAAAATTTCCCCAACAAAAACAGTGGATAAAAACTGGTTCTTTGATCCGAAAAGGTATGCTTATGTTACACCGGAATAAATAAAGCAAAAATCCGGACATTTATTATTTTGGCTCAACTCTAATCATTGATTTATGATATAATTTAATATCATATAATGGTATAATTTATTCCACGTCCATTACCATGTTTTTCTATTAATCCTTTGCTCAATAAATCGGATAAAATCCGTTTGACTGTTGGAGCCGGGATAGCTAATCTATTAGAAATATCACCTGACTGAATACCTGGATAATTTTGAATAATAGTAAATATTAATTTCTCTCTTTGTGAAAGTTTGGATTCCTTGCCACTTTCTTCCAACTTAGTCATCAGTTGAGATTGAATATTTCTCAAACAATTTAGAAAAAACATTATCCAAATAGTTATGTTTTCATTTGGTCTTTGTGTCTGGCAACTTCTAAGTGCCTGATAATATTCTGTCTTACGGTGTTCTATCTCATGTTCAAAACTTACATATTGTATCCATTTATACCCCTTTTTCAATAGTAAGAGAGTAGAAATAAGTCGACTTAATCTACCATTCCCATCCTGAAAAGGATGTATACTCAAAAAATCATATATAAAAGAAGCTATTTTAATCAAGATATGAATCTCATTTTCGGCGTTATACCAATCGACCAAATGTCTAATTTCGTCTTCCGTAGCAAATCCTGCTTCAGTTGTTTGAAACACAATTTGACGTGTACCATCAGGAAAAGAAGCTTCAACAGCATTGCTATGTGTCTTATAATTCCCTTTATGCCAGTTGTCTTTAGAGCTATACTTCAGCAATGTATTGTGTAAACTCTTAATGTTGTTCTCAGTGATGTCAATACCTTCATAAGATTCTGAGATTAAATCTAAAACCTCAAAATATCCAACTACCTCCTGATAATCCCGACTTGTTAATTGGGTTACGTCGATTTTTTGTAAGAGAATATCAACTTCTTCATCGCTCATCTTATTACCTTCAATACGGTTCGATGCTCCTACACTCCTCACGGTTGCAATACTCTTTAGCTCTTTGAGACTTTGACCTTCTTTTCTTTCAATAGCTGTCCAACTGGAATCAAAACGATCTATTTCGCTGATCAGATTAATCAGATTCCAATTAATATTCAAACTGAAATTATATACCTTGTTTTCCATATTGGCGCGATACGATTTGATACGCAAATATACGATTATGATTCAAAAAATATAGTAAAATGATACGATTTGATACAAATCAATACGCTTTTGATATCCTGTACAAATAAAAACTCAAAGATTTGCAAGAAATCTATCACTGATTATATTGAGTCATTATTTTTTAGGCGCTTTGTAAATCGGAACGGTTGAACAGGGTTCTCCGTACATGATCGATTTACAAACAGGCTGTAAGCGCTCCATCAGCTTTACCATGGCGAAAGCAGGGAAATCAATATCCGAACATCCTTTAATAATCAGTCTTCCGTCTTTGTATGCTTCAATATCCAGCTCTTCTATCTTCGACTTGATTACATCGCGGATCAATTCCTGTTCCGTTCCTACCATTACGTGTGCCGCAATGCCGATCAGCTTTGATGCGACCAGCATAAACGCCCATGTCGGAACAATCGCGTCTGTAGAACAAAAAATATAGACATATTTATTTTGATATTGATTCCAGTCATGATCAGCCAGAAACTGACGAAAATCTTTTTCTTTCAGAACAAGTCCTTGCCATAGCTGCTCCGCGATATCAAAAGATACAATCTTTAGCTTATTTGGTTTAAAAAAAGCCAGATCCAGATTTATCAGACCGCTTTCTTTTACTTTATTACGAATTTCTTCCATCTCTTCTACTCTTGTAATTGAACATTAAAGGTTTCATCCAGCGCTAAAGCTGCGTCTTTTTTCTGCTCGCTTCCCGGAATGACAAATCCCTTAATCTTTGTGGTTTTTCCTTTTAAAATTAAGTCTGAAATTTGTTTGTCGGTTAATTTTTTTCCTAAAATTTCAAACGGTAGCTTAAATCCGCATTCTTTGAAATTTATACAGCCATAAGCGGAATTTCCTTTCATGATCTTTGCTGCTTTGCATTTCGGGCAGCCCAGCTCATCAATTTTAATTTCTTCTTTCGGCTTTTTCTCTCTGACTATTTTCTCTTCCTGCTTTTGTGTTTCATCAACAATCTGGATCACCCGGTTCGTATTAAATAATACTTCATTGGTGAGATCTACGACCATCTGAATTAATTCCTTTTTAAACGTTTCCGGCTGATATTCTCCTTTTTCAATCAACCGCAGCTTTTTTTCCCATTGCCCTGTCAGCTCAGCGCTTTTCAGTAATTCACTCTGAATGGTGTCGATTAAGTCAATACCGGTTGCTGTAGCAAAAATATTTTTTTTCTTCTTTTCAATGTATTTCCGCTTGAACAATGTCTCAATGATATTCGCCCGTGTTGAAGGACGGCCGATTCCGTTATCTTTCAGCAGTTCGCGCATTTCTTCATCTTCCACCTGTTTTCCGGCTGTTTCCATCGCTCTCAGCAAGGTCGCTTCTGTAAAGGGTTTCGGAGGAGATGTTTTCCCGTGATGAATCTTCGGCTCGTGCTCACCGGTCTCACCTTCATGAAACAACGGCATTACTTTTTCTTCTTCCTGCTCCTTCTTCGAAGGTGTATCGTCCCTATATACTTCCCGCCATCCGGGCTCAATGATTTGTTTTCCGGTCGCTTTAAATTCTACCTGACCGACTTTTCCGAGTACCGTCGTATTGGAAACCTTACATTCCGGATAAAATGCCGCAATAAAGCGTTTTGCGATAAGATCATAGATATGCTGTTCCTGGGGAGAAATTCCTGACGGCGCAATTCCCGTCGGGATAATCGCATGGTGATCGGTTACTTTTTTATCATCAAACACCTGTTTTGACTTTGGGATAGGCTGTCCCATCAAAGGAGCCGTCAGCTGGCTGTAATATTTCATCCCGTTCAAAATTCCGGGAATTTTCGGATAAATATCTTCGGAAAGATAAGTCGTATCGACGCGCGGGTAAGTAACCAGCTTACTTTCATACAATTTCTGGATGAAACGCAAAGAATCTTCTGCCGAATAACCGTATTTTTTATTGGCTTCTACCTGTAAGCCCGTAAGGTCGAACAAACGGGGATTTCCTTCTTTTCCTTCTTTCTGCTCGAATGAAGTTACTTCAAAAAGATGTTGTTTAAGGTATTCCAGGCCTTTCTCGGCTTTATCAAGTGTTTTTAGACGATCAATAGTTGCTGTAAATTCCGTATCTCTGAAAGTCGTTTTCAGCTCCCAGTATTCTTCCGATTTAAAGTTATCTATCTCCTTCTGCCGCTGTACGATCATCGCCAGCGTAGGCGTCTGCACACGACCGATAGACAAGGTAGCTTTTCCCTGTCCGAATTTTTTAGTAAACAGACGTGTCGCGTTCATTCCGAGAAGCCAGTCACCGATTGCCCGCGCGCTTCCTGCTGAATACAGATTGTCATATTGCCGGGCATCTCTCAGCTTTTCAAAACCTTCCTTTATAGCCTCTTCTGTTAATGAAGAGATCCACAAACGTTTTACAGGAGCCGTACATTTCGCTTTCAATAAAACCCAACGCTGGATCAGTTCTCCTTCCTGCCCGGCATCACCGCAGTTTACAACCAGCTCTGCATTCCGGACAAGGTTCTGGATAGTATCAAATTGTCTTTTTACTCCCTGATCTTCGATGACTTTTACGCCAAAGCTGGAAGGGATCATCGGTAAATCTTCCAACCGCCAGTATTTCCATCGTTCGGTGTAATCCTGAGGCTCTTTTAGTGTACAAAGATGTCCAAATGTCCAGGTCACCTGGTAACCGTTTCCTTCCATATAGCCGCTTTTTGCCTGATTCGCCCCGATAATTTTGGCGATATCTCTTGCAACACTTGGTTTCTCAGCTATACAAACTATCATCTTTGATTTTCCCGTTTTTTTGCGAAGCACAAATATACGGATGAAAGATGAAAGAAAAAAGGCTGAATGATTCGAAGTAAGGGGTTTTTATCAGTCTGCTATCCGTGATCTCTTATCTTCACAGAGTTCTTTATCTGTAATATTTCCATACTCTAAAACCGAACTTGTTTTTTTCGTCCGCTGAATGCTCCAGCACTAATTCTTTCTGCCACACAGCTTCATCTATTTCAGGGAAGAAAGTATCGGCATCAAGAACAGCATCTACCTGAGTGACGAACATCTCCTCCACCTGATCTGTTTTTAAAAATTGCCGGTAAATCTCACCGCCACCAATAATGAACAGCGTACGTTCATCTTCCTTATTTGCTTCTTTCCAGCCCAGCACCTCCTCCACAGAATGGAGTATTAAACAGTCCGAGGCCTGAAAGCTTTTATTGTGTGTCAGGATCATATTCAGGCGTCCGGGCAATGGCCGGAACTTTTCAGGAATGGATTCATAGTTTTTCCGTCCCATTAATACAATATGGCCGATGGTCGTTTCCCTGAAAAATCTCATATCAGCAGGTAAATGCCAGAGCAAATCATTGTCTTTTCCAATGCCATTATGGTCGTCTTTTGCAACAATCAGACTGATTTTCATCCGTTCAAATTTTTATATTTTCTATTAATGAAGCAATTACCGGAACATCTCCTCCAGCACCTGCAGCTCCAGCACCTTTTCCGTTTTTCCTAACTGCTTATAGGAGAATGCCAAATTCGTTAACATTCTCTGAAGAACCCTGGAATTTGAACAGGGTTCGAAATATGCCCGGACAGGCTGTAATTTCATCTGTTCCACAAATTCTCTGATCTCCTGTTCTCTAAGTATTCTTCCGGAATTAAACGCGTCAACATAAAATAAAACGCCATAAATATTTTCATTCCCGATCAATGGATTGACATTCAGCTCATCCATGTAAGCAAGAATAAAATGGTTCGGCAAGTTCACACCATACACCGGAATTTTCAGCTGTTCTGCAATCACTGAATAAACGATGGATAAACTGAGTGGATTCCCGGTTTTCAATTCAAAAACCGTATTGATATAGGAGTTCAGTGGTGAATGATAATTGTTTTTATTCCCACGAAAGTGAAACCGTTCGAAAAGGATCTTGTTAATGATCTTTACTTTTTCATATGCTGTGGAAAAAGGCGATAGCTCTAACCATACGGCATCTCTGATCTCCCGGACGAGACTGTAAATTTTCTCTTCATCCAGATTTGGATATTGGTAACGTGCAATGATCAATGCACCTTTCAGCAGGTCTTTTTCATCTGAACGAATCCATTCCGCAAGCGCCATCTTAACTTCATCAAACTGGATATCTTTTATCAGATTCTCCACTCTTTTCTGGAAAAGCAAACCGTAATCTTCCTGCTCCCATGAATTTTCAAGCATAGGAATAGCCGTTTTTCCAATAGAAGATAATTGCTCACGGACATGGGCATAAATATGCTCATCAGGGTCTTCCATCAAACGGATCAAAGCTTTTACAGATGTATTCGTCATCACATTACAAATGTAAAGTGACATATTTTCTGTTTTAAATCTTTTTAAATTACTTTTTAAATATGTTTTGTTAATTCATTCCGGGCGCTGTCTTTATATATTTCTGCTATCTCTGTGAAAAAGGATGGAAAAATATTACAGTTTCGGGAAATCAGAGGGCTTGGAATAGTGTTTTTCCAGATTCAAGCTATTTCCACGCTTTTTTATTTTCAGTATCTGAACTGATTTTTGAAGCAGAATATTATTGGGAATCGTTATTTCTTCTCCTTCTTCATTCGTTATGTGCATAAAAAACCAGGATATCTTATCCAGCGTACCTTCTATATAAAAATCTTTCTCACCAATCCTGATCTTATCACCTATTCTGATCGGATGGTTAAAAAATACAACAATACCTGCCGTAACGTTTGAGATAATAGACCATTGCGCAAAAAAAGCCACACCAATAACTGTCAGCGTGGAAGTAAGAAAAACAAAAAAATCCTTTCGGTCAACTCCCCAGATTACGGAAAGAACAATAAAGCCGATCAGAACAATCATAAAGTTTAATACCCTGTCCATGCTCTTTTTCCGTTCATTCCCTTCAAAAATCTTAATAGAGATTTTTTTCATTGAACGGGAAATTACCGCTTTTACAAAGGATAAAAAAAGAATGACGACTATTGTTTTTATAATTTGGATATTCAATTCTGACATAGCTGCTTTTTCTTACAAAAATATAAAGCATTTCTGTTAGAAATGCTTTATAAAAGCCAATTTTTGTTTTATCTAACAAATAACGGATCGGAAATATTCCGTTATAATAAATGATTTCAGAAAGTATATTCCATTCAATCAAAAAAATCATAGATGATCTGATAGGGATCTGCGATGATTTTACAGTTTTCATCACGAACATATCCAGCTTCCAGATAACGGCCATGAACGGAATGCCTACGGCTTTCGTCCAGCTTACCGGAGCTTGCCGGAATGCGTCTTTGCTGCTCTACTCCTATCACCCAATCGTGCTCTTTTCCCAAAGCGATCCGTATCACTGCATCCAGGCTGGTGCTTCCAACACGCTTGAAAAAGGGCTCCTGATCCACCAGGCATTTATGCCAGTCCGACACAACTGTTTTATATCTGATGGAAGGATTGACCGGCGAAGCAGACAGTATTGCAGTTGATTCTTTACTCCCGATTGTCATCATCCTGCAACCGGGCTGTTCCAGAAACCATTGTACAGACATCTGGGCAATAGAAGAAATCACTTTTCCTGCAGGGCCCGGAGAAGCAGCCTTCCAAACAGACAATGCGCGGGAAATCTTCTGTCCCAGATTAAAATAACCACAACCATTCCCGCCGGAAAACGTCATGATCTTTCCGATCGGAAAATGCTTGTTTATTGTACTGTCTGAAGCCATGTATGCAGCAACAAGTGCACCTCTGCTGGTTGCAATAATCTGCAATGGTTTGGAAATATGAATATCCAGATTCTTCAAAAGCGTGGCCAGCCAGCTAACATTTCCTTCCGCATTTTCAGAGATCGTCGGATGATTGAACGCCAGTATCTGTTCGAATTTTCCTTTTGAAAGCAATTCCTGCAAAACGCTTTTCCCGCCGGAATAAGCGGATAAAATATGCTCAAAAGAAGAAGCTGTATCTACAAAGGTACCATGGATCAGCAGCAACGTCTTAGCATCCTGCAGAATCTGGCTTTTGGCAGTTACGGCATCGAATCCACCTGTAGCTCCTTTTTCCGGATCAAACTTCAAAAGCGCATATTTATCTTTGCCAACTAATTCGTAGAGCAGATTATCTTCTTTTTTCGCCGATTTATTAATCTCTTTCAAAAAACGGCTGAACAATTGTTTTTCGGTTCCTTTTTTTTGCTTGAAGATCAGCACTTTTATAATAAAGCTCATGCCTGTTTCCTGATCGGTCTGGCGATAGAGATGTCTTTCTTCATCAACAGGCTCCAGCAGGTACTTAGGTTCTACCGGAAAGTAATATGTCAGCCGGTCCCTATTGGAATTCTTTTCTTTTTCATGTAAAATATATTCGGAAAATGCTTCCGGATCAAAAACATCTCCTTTTTTGCTGTGATGATAATAAACAAGCACCCCTTCATCCGGCTCCAGGAAAACAGTCAGGCGAAGGCGTGGCAGATCAACCGGGTTAAACGTATCGGGAAGCGAAAAATGTACTTCATCAAAATTAATGTAGTATTCACGTACTTCTTTTTTCCGCTTTACATCCAGATCAGGATTGATAGCTTTTATGTCTGCAATTTCATCCTGTGTAAGCTTGTTTTTCTTCTTCCTGTTTTTATAATTTCCTTCATCGGGATTTCCCGTTTTTGAAAACTCTAAGTCACCTTCGGGACTGAATGGCTCATCATTTTCCCATCCTAAGGTTGCCCATATCTTATCTTTATTCTTTTTCCCTTGTATCCTTAAGGTCTCTGTAAGAGCAGGAAACGGAATTCCCGCTACTTCTCCTAAGGGAATAAAACGGTGATCTTTCAGGTTTTCTGTCAGATTTTTTATATTTTCTTTCATAAGGCAATAGTGATTTGTTATACAAGCTAAGATAAATTTATTCTTAGAATCCCGACCACGTATTTATGCCTGTTTTTATTGAGTATAAATACCTGATTTTGCACTACATCAATTTTCCTTCTTTCTGATACTCCCGTTTAATAGCAGACATAATATGCTCATACGTCACAATATTACTTTCATCACAGGCAGCTTTCAGACAACAGTACTGGACGATATTTACAATGTTCGCACCAGTCAGCTCATATTGTTTAGCGATCTTTCTCAGAGGCACCTGGGTATCCAGATTAATTCCTGCCGGAAAATTATCCTGCCACAAAAGGAAACGCTCTTCTTCTCCCGGCATTTCAAATTCAATAATAAACTGAAACCGGCGAACAAAGGCAGGATCAATATTTCCTTTTTGATTCGTCGCAAGAATTACAATTCCAGGGTGGGCTTCTATACGCTGTAACAAATAGGATACTTCCTGATTGGCGTATTTATCGTGTGCATTCTGCACATTCGTCCGTTTTCCGAATATGGAATCTGCTTCATCAAAGAACAGAATCCAGTTTTTATTGGCTGCCTTGTCAAATAATTTAGATAAGTTCTTTTCTGTCTCTCCAATATATTTGGATACTACCAGAGAAAGATCAATCCGGTAAACATTCCGGTCAGTATGCTTTCCAAGCAATGTTGCCGTCAGTGTTTTTCCTGTTCCCGGATTCCCATAAAACAAAACTCTCAGACCAGGCTTCACTTTGTTTTTCAATCCCCATTCATCCATTAAAAGCTGTTCGTGTTTCAGCCACGCTTTTATTTCTTCAATACTGTCTTTTGTTTTTGACTGAAGGACCAAATTGCTCCAGTCCAGCGGAGTAGTGATCAGTCTTGCGGGGAAATCGCTGCTCAGATCAGGAGGAATATATTTTCCAAGCACTAATGATTCCAGAAATTCCTGATCCAGCGTCAGCCTTCCGCTTGATCGGGGATCATTTTCAGAAGGGTATTCGATTTTCAGAATCTGTTTTGTAAAAACCGGAGATTCGTTAAATATATAGTCATAATAAGCAGCTCTTTTTTCGATGTCTTTTCCTGCCAGCAGATAGATCAAAGTTTCCCCGGTAGGAAGAAACCCTTTGTGATTTTTTGAAAAAAAACCTCCCATTTCTGCATAATCCTTCTCATTATCAACTACCTGAGAGATGATATCTGTAAAAAGCGTAGGGAGCAAATGTGGATACAATCCAAGGCCCAATCCCAGCAGATCACTCTCATTCAATTCATTGCTCTGAAAAAAAGAATTTAAAACCGGTGGATAATTGTCCGTATTAAATAAGGGGTAATCGGGGTTCTGATTGTGAATATCCTGATTAACTCTGTATTCGATAAATTGTCCCAGATAATTGAATAGGCTATTGATATATTGTACATTTTCCATAAGTCCGATCTGATAAGAAGGCAATTAGTTACAAATCTATTCAATCCCGAGCAAATATGATAGAGTATAAATACCTGATTTGATCAGGTATTATTAACCTAATAATTACTGTTCAGCGGATCTTCCCAATCTAAAAATAAGCATTCTACTCAAACGCAAGCACTTGATTTTTGATTCCCCATAAAATCAATCCGATTACATTTTTAGAATGTGTTTTATCCAGCATTCTTTTTCTGTGTCCATCTACCGTACGTTCACTTAAAAATAAGCGGTCTGCTATTTCTTTCGTATTGTATTGCTGGCAGATAAGATTGAGAATTTCAATTTCACGGGCAGACATTCCACAAAATAAATCCTTTGATCTGTTATCTGCTCCTTTTCTTTTGGCATTAATGATAATGCTCATAATATTAGCATCAAAGTAAATCCCATTCTTGTGTACCTGCTTTATTGTTTTGATCACTATTTCGGGATGTGATTTCTTAACCAGATAAGCAGCTGCTCCATAATAAATCATCTGTTCAATAAGAAGATCTGATTCAATTGAAGACAGTATAATCATCTTAATATGGGGATATTTTTCAGTTATAATCTGGGAAGTTTCTATTCCATCCATTACGCTCATCCTGATATCGAGCAGAACTATATCCGGATGTTTAGAAGTAGATTCCAGATATGACAGCAAATCCAGACCGTTTTCTCCGTCAAAAACTACCTGAAAGGCTTCTTCTCTGCTGACTAAAAGAATAAGACTCTTTCTGAAAAGAATCTCATCGTCAATAATTGCAATAGTAACCGGTTTATCCATAATCAAAAAGTTAATGTGAAATAAAATCCTTTATCATACTTCGTATCAATAGATGGGTTTGAATTAATAATACCCGCACGGGAAAAGATATTTTTCAAGCCTATTCCTTTATTATAATTCAGCTGAGACGGTGTAATACCTCTGCCATTATCTGTATAAATCATTGATTTTACACCTTTTGCTTCCTTAAATCTGATTGCGATCTCAGACGCACCGCTGTGCTTAATAGAATTGGTGATCAATTCCTGTACAATTCTGAAAACATGCACCTCTTTTTCTTTAGTAAAGCCAGTAAAAAATTCTTGTTTATAAAGGTTCTCATACAGAACCTTCAGGCTTTCTGAAGCTGAAAATTCCCTGGAAATCTCCTCAATTGCCAGATGTAATCCGATATTTTCAAGAATCAAAGGCATTAAATTATGGGAAATACGTCGTGTGCTTTCTATAACGGATCTACAAGCCTTAAATGTATTTTCGGCCACTTCTGTCCGTTCTGCAGCAGCCAGATCAGATTGGCCCAGCAAATAAACATTCATCGAAACAGCATTAAGCTTGGAACTGATCTCATCATGCAAATCTCTCGAGATACGGCTGCGTTCCTGTTCCTGAGTGGTAATTATGGCATTTAAAACTTCTTTTTGCAAATCTACCTCCCGTTCTACGATTTTCTTTTTTGACAGGTACATAAATACTGCAATCGTAACGAGCAAAACGAAAAATGCCAGTAAAGTATATGTTACTGAAAGTATAACGTCTGTATTTTCAACTGAACTTCGCATAACTCTTATTTTTATAAAAACACTTAAGCCATTGGATAAAAATCATACTCTGCAGGAAAATGATGACGAGAAGATGTATAATCCAAACAGGAATTGAAATTTTAAGATCCAGTTTTGTCGCAATATTTCCATATAAAAACAATGCTGTGCTCAGTATGCTGTAAGTCATTACTCCCCAATTAATATAGGGAAACTGAATTTTCACTGACAGGGAATTATAGTTATATATCAACGAATAAACCGTAACCAGATAATTTACTGCAAATATCTCAGAAAGATTATAATGAGAAAATAGCTCAGGATACATCGAATATTGTAGTATCAGAAACAAAAAGATAACCGACAGTGACAAAATAACAAAATTCCGTTGTTGTAAATTCGTAAAAACCGTTTTATAAAAACTGCCAAGGAGAATGAAATGAGTACAAAGGTAAATATGTGTAAAATACAAGTTGTCAGATGCAATGTACGTCATTACATCTGACACAACCTGTACAATGAACATCGTCCAAAGATATACAAGCAGAATCTTAAGTGCTTTATCTGAATCCTTTTTGACTCTGACAGAATAAAGAAGCACATTTAACAATAGTATTGCTAAATAAATCCAATAACTGGTATAATAAACAAATATCATCCGTTTATAAATGGAGCAACTCCATTACATATATTCGGGCACGGTTTAACATGATTATAGATAAATAACCCTTGGGCTTCATTAATCAAATCATTCCCATCACTTCCTACGCCAACAACCATCATATGCGGTTCCATTTCTTTGTCCAATCCCATGTAAGTTCTGACATCCACTACATCCGGATGTTTCGTGACATCTTCTATCACCTGTCTGGGGATAGTAAATGCTTTCAGTTCTCTTGTTCTAAAGAATTCCGATTTCTTTTCATTCCAGTTCTGAGCCCACTCCTGAGCCTGCTCTAGGGTAATTGTGTTTAATGCCATTTTAAATCTATTTATGTTAATATTAACAAATATAGAAAGTAGCCCCGATTATGGAATACACTCATATCAAAAAGGGTATAAATACCCTAAAGTCATTAGGTATTTATACCTAACAAATATAGTAATAGCGTATAAATACGCAAGTAAAAAGAGTATTTATACGCTACCTTATTTTGAGAAAACCATTTTAATTTGTCACATCATACTTGATAAGTTAAACATTGTTAAACAACATACCGTACCTCATGAAAATAACCTCTGTAAATTCTGTTACTTGCTGGAATCCGGACGGAACCAGATCCATTGAACGGTTAAAAGAATTATTTGTTGATATTCATCAACGGAAATTAATTGAAACTCATCAGCCTCCGGCACCGAGAGCAGTATTCAGAAAGCAGCATGGAATAGCGACAGGCATGTTCAATCTTTTGCAACTTCCAAAAGAGCTGAAACATCTGGAGAATGATGATCTGGGTATTTTTAATTATGATCGCTCGGATGAGAAAAAGAATTCCTTTGAGTGTATTTTAAGATTTTCGAGTGATGTTTCTCCTTCCGCCGCCGACCTGAATTCAACAATAGGTATCGGCATGAAACTATTCGGAAAAGAAATAAAAACGGATTTTTTCTCTTCTCCCAATATAGATTTTATATTTCAGAACATTGATAAATTTTTCGTTCCCGACGCAGAGCAGATGTGCCAGTTCACCACTGCATCTATATTAGATAAGGACATCGATTCTTTCCTGAATGATCATCCGAAAACAAAGAAAATTCTGGATGAAATGGACCATGGCGAAGGAAGTTGCTTAACGACAGACTATTGGTCTATAATTCCCTTCAGATTCGGGAGCAACTATATGGTTAAATACAGACTAAAACCTGTAGTTTCAGAAAAAGCCCACCCCGTGTATGATGAAAATTTCCTCGCAAAAGATTTACACAGCAGGTTATTGAATGATGATTATAAATTTCTTTTTGAAATTCAGGTCAAAGAATTTGATGCAAGTGCAGGAGAAGATTTACAGCATCCATGGACAGAACCGTTCATTCCTGTTGCAGAGTTAATACTTCCAAAGCAAGATACAAACGAAAGAGGATTAGCTGAGTTTGGTGATTATCTCAACTTCAATATATGGAGAGTCCCCTCACAGAATTTTCCTTTCGGGAGCCTGGCTGAAGCGAGGAGAGAAGTTTACAAATACAGTGCAGAAACGAGATACCGCGCGAACGGTTGGGAAATGAGAGAGCCTCTTGCTGCTCCGTGTCCTTACAGCACCAATATCAGTTCAAAAGATGACTGTATAGTAAAAGCCGCTATTTATCCGTCCATTGGAGTAATGCGGGTCGGTAACAGCGAGGAGATCTATATAGGTCCTCTGATTCCCGATCCTCAGCCAAATGATGACAGCTTTTATCGCGACAGGTACGGAAGATTAAAAAGACAAGCCGCCGAATTTCGTATTTATGGTTTAAATGCAAAAGGGGAAGCAGTTAAAGAACTAACATATCTCCCGGAAGAGGAGATCCATATTTCCTGGTCCTGCCATCTGGCTAACCAAAAGGCAGCATGGTATAATTTCAGCATTGCATTAGATGTTCCGGAAGCTAAAGATTATCCTGCCTGTAATCAGAGAAACATGAATATAAAAGACAGGGCTTCACTGGTTATAGACGGAGGAAAAAAAGTAATTGATTGTGCGGCAAAGAATGAGAAAAAAGCGCAGAACAAGTACGATGCTATCCTGATGGAAACTTTTGAAGGAAGATTCATGGAGCATACTGTGTATCTCGGTGACATGTTTATTAAAAATGAATCTAACCGTTTATATCTGGCCGGCGGTAAAGGTGAGGCAAAAAACATCAAAGGAGAAATCGCCATCACCTTTGCTAACAATGAAGGATGGTATGACGATATCTCCGACGGGCCTGTTACTGCCTCTGTAAAATATAAGGGAAAGGAATTAGAAGTTGATCCGGCATGGATTATCTGTGCTCCTCCGGATTATGCTCCGATGCAAAAATCCGTAAGAACCATATGGGATCTGATGAGGGATCTTGCAGTATCCAGAAAAATGCTTCCATGTCCGGAACGGCCATCTTTAAAAGAAGATATATTACCGATTTTTCAGCGCATGACGGATTTACAATGGGTAAATAAAGGTTTTGCGGATATGTTTGGCCATCTGGGACCATTCAATTTCAACAACAGGGAATGGATCGACAAATTAACAGACAACAGCACCAAGAATCTTGAATTCAGAAGATTATTATATAATCAGTTCAGGCAATTTGATCTTCCGGGATCACAATCTCCGGCATTATGGCCTTGGTTATACGGAGATTCAATAGAATTACCTGCCACTAATTCACCCAGACAACACAGCACCCTGACCCCTTTACAATTAAAACTGCTCAAACAATGGATGGATGGCGATTTTGTGAATGATCTTTTATTAAAAGAGAGCTTTCAGAGTATTGATCAATATCCTGTCAAAGAACAACCGGGACTTCTGACAAAAGCAGCTCTTGATTTTTGCCTAGCAGATGCTTTTCATCCGGGATGTGAAATGACATGGCCGGTTCGCATGAGTTCTATGTACAGCGCACCTTTCAGATTCCGGCACGATGAGAACGGAAGCATAGAAGATCATCTCTGTTACGGAGCCAGTATTGATCATACTATTATCTCAGCTGAAAAGAATCCATTCGGAAAACAAGTAGCCGGAAATATTACCCGATGGATGGCTATTCCCTGGCAAACAGATACCTCCAGCTGCCGGGACGGATATGACACAGATTATGATCCGTATTTGCCAACGTTCTGGCCGGCAAGGGTTCCCAACAATATTGTCGGGTTCGGACAATTCAAAAGATTAACCGATGATAAACTATCGCCTGAAGAAAAAATGAGTGAATTCCAGTATCGCAAGGAATGGCTGGAGGATCTTCCCGGTCACCCTACCCGATATGATGATTATAAGCAGGTTATAAATACAATGGTAACTCATTTTGACAGAGCAGGAATCGTATTACAACAACAGCTTGATGTATCCGGTTTACCAGATAAAATACAGGTCGCTCATCCCAAAACAACAGAACATCTGTCAAATGTGATTCATGATTTCTTAGAGCAGAATACAGGTCTAAATATTCCGGTTGCTTTAATTCAGAATATTATTACTGAACTTCTTAAAGAAGACACGAACAAAATCGGAGATATAACAGATTATGTGACAGAATTGCTGTCTCAGGAAAATCATAAGAAAAAACCGGAATTGCTTACCGCGAAAGAACAGCTGAATAAAAATCTAATTGCGGTAATAAAGTATAATAATACAGACCGACAAAAAGAAATCATTAAAGATGCGATCAAGGAACACATTATACAATCTGTCGAAAAGCTACCTAAAAAAACATATGTAAAGCCAGGAGAAAAAACAGTAACAATTCACGAACATTTCAGACAGCAGTTCAGATCCCTGCACAGTGAATAAAGAGGTTGATATATTCATTATAGGAGGAGGAATCTCAGGTTGTATTTCTGCAATGTTTCTGTGTCGTCAATATTCCGTACTGGTTCTCAACAAACCGGAAAGAAACAGTCAACCCTGGGCAGAATCTCTTGTATCACCAAGTCGGCGTATTTTCCGGGAATTGGGAATAGCAGATCAGATAAATAATCTGGAAAAAGAATGCTGCATTCCTTCTACCGGAATAAAGTCTTATTGGGGAAATGAAACACCAGCTTATTCCGATGCTTTTCGTAATCCTGATGGTGAAGGATGGACTATTAATAAGCCGGTTTTTATCACCAGACTGCAGCAGATTACAAGAACATTTCCTATCCGGTTTCTGGAGGGTACGCTGATCACCGTAAAAAATGAATCATCTCATTGGAAAATAAGTTTTTCAAATCACTACGGCAATCAGGAACAAGTCACTGCAAAATTTATCATTGATGCTTCAGGAAGAGCAAATATTTTAAGAAAAAAGCTTCATCTTCACCGCATAAGAAAAGATGAACTGATATGTATCAGCGCATCTGTGAAAAGGCCTAAAGAACAGTGCTTTTCCACCATTATCTCCGATGAAAACGGGTGGTGGTATAGTTGCCCACTACCGGGTAAAAAAACTGCAATGCTGATATCTTATTATACAGATGCCGATCTGATTGACAAAAAAGCCGTTTCGGATCCGGTTTTTATAAAACAACTTCTCCTTTCAAAGAAAGACATACTAAGTAAATTGGGAATTACAGGGTTTGACGAATATCAACATCTGGGAATCAAAGCCGCAAACACAAGTAAGCTGGATAATATAGGGGAAAGAAATTGGATTGCTCTCGGGGATGCCGCGATGAGCTTTGATCCTCTCTCTTCTCAGGGAATATACAAAGCGATGGTAACGGCAGCGCAGGCATCTAAGCTGATTATCGCAACTGATTTTATAAATATTCCAAATGTTGAAAAAATCAACACGTTTTATAACGCCTTTTATAAAAGTGCTTATAATGTTTGGCAATATTATAGAGAACATCACTATTTCTTCTATCACATAGAACAACGTTGGAAAGATTCTGCTTTTTGGAATAGAAGGCATAATCGGATTTAATAAACCACTGTCTTTATGTACATGTTGGAAATGGCCTATCGCTGATGTAAGGAGTACTTACGTAGTAATAGGAATTCACATAATCGCCGATTTCACAAATAATATCATCAGATTTTTAATGACTCATTCTATCCAAGATATCATTTTTAGTCCGGTTTTTAATAATGCTTTTCAAAGGGCTCTCTTTTCAAAGTTAGTATTTCTTCCTTTCTTGATCCCCTCCAGCTCATTATTAAGTTTCCTTGTTGAGCTGTTCTATTTTTTTGTTAGTTTCCTTCGCCATTTTTTCGGCCTTCACAGGATCTTTCAGATTCTCTACTATTCTGAGAGTTCGTTTTATTTGATTGGGATTTATGAAGAGGATTACGCATGTTTTTGCAAGTAGTTATAACATATGAAATTTAATAAATCAAAACCTCCTTTAATGGCGTATTTTTACCCTATTTTAAAAAGGTATTTCTGTATAATGCGTCGTTTATTTTGTGATTATATCTGCAGAAATGACTTATGCTATTTTATTTTTCAGCCTGTTATTCGATTGATGGGTTAGTCTTTAAGGCTCAATAATTTTTTGAAAATAATCATTGACATCAGCGATAGATCCTTGTGTCAATAATTTTAAGTAAAATAAAATACTTACGGGACTATATGTAGCATTTAATTTTTTAAACTCTCTTATCAATTCCTGATCGGAGTTAGCATTATTAAATATATGCTGCAACAATTCTACATCAACTTCGGCATCATGTATATGATTGAGTATCTCCTGCCAATTGCGGCCGTTGATTGTCTTCACACCATTTTGTAAGTTTAATAACAACGGATCAAACTTTAAACGTGGCGTCTATTTCACATATTTCTGAAACATATTTAGCCATCCATGGCAAAATATCACAAAGTAAGTCGTTAAAAGAATCCTCTAAACTCATATTTGTTTCAATTTCTAAAGTGTAATCGAAGACATTGTCATGAACTAATTTATTTAACCAAATAGAAAATCCCAGTGCCTCACAGTGACCAGTAATAATTTATTGTCAGCTATCTTTAATCCAGGGCTTACTGCCCCCTTAGCGGCAACTATACTTTATCCCATTTTTCGATAACTACTTTAGCCTGTTCCACAATTTTTTTCCATTTCGGGTCATTTATTATTTCTTCATCCGATTCTCTATCATTATAACCATTTAGTAGTTCTCTTAACTTATTTAGTTCAATTATAGTATCGTCGGACAGCCCTATTTGTAAAGAAGTCCTATCAATAAAGTCATCAAAATTAAAATCATCAAATAAAGAACTCATCAGTTCAGCATATGAAGAAATTAATCCCGTGTCGTTATTTTCATTTAACCACAGTTTACGTTGCAAATCTAAGTCTGATAACTCGATTATTTTATTGTATATATATTCAATTATCTTTCCCATATCTTTAGAATTTAGGCATCTTGTTAATATCAAATTGATTTAATGGTATATGAGCATCAGGTAAATCACCACTTTTTAAAGGGTTTCCTTTTGCATCATAAAACTTCCCATCCTTCATAAACTTAACATAAGGACTTCTCTGTAATGGATTTGGACTATTAGGATTTCCTGGCATTTGCCTAATTATGTTATGTGGGTTTGAGGGGTCTTTAAATACTGTTCCACCTCCCTTTTTACTTACTTGTGTTATCCATCCTTTTGGAGCAGTTACCCCCTTAGCCACTTTCCTACCAGCACTTTTCTTAACAAATTTACTGTTTTTTACTTTTGTTGGAGCAGCATTTTTCATTTTTGCTACTTTACTATTTGCTCTCGCAAATTTTGTGAGTTTGGCAACTCCTTTGACAATACCGTATCCAGCGGCGAATATCAGAATGATATTGACAATGGTCTGAAATACTTTGTTGGTATAATGGAATGCTTTTCGGCACTCTGAAAAGGAACTTCTCCCAAACCCTCAACTAAAACCTTAGGATATGAAACACTCTTTGAGTTAATTAACTTCCTAGCGGCGTCATTAATCTATAAGCAACTCACAATTAACACCAACTTTTTCAGCTTCTTTCAAAAATTCATTCGCCAAATCTATATTATCAATTTCAATAATTACTTTCTTATTATCCAAAAGAGAATCAACATTAGTTTTAGATTCTCTCAAAGATTTTCCAAGCATATCCACTTGAAGTTTTGTTAAAGAAATTTTTTCAAGTCCTTCTCTCCAACTATCTAATATTACTTTTGCCATACTTTAATTTACTTTAATTGTTATAGGAGAAGGAACTGTACCTTTATATTTCCCTGTTGTTCGTTTCCCTCCTTGAATAATTACTTCCTTAACATTGTATTGTTTTCCTAAATCTTTAGCAATATTCCATAGAGCTTCTCTACCAACATTTCCTGCCGAAGATCCTTGAAGATGTAGTTGATTCAAATACAGTTTGCCATCTTTGATAGCAAAGTTTGTAATGCCCTCAACTGTTTCCTTCCCAATTTTTGATGAAAACATCATCACATCACCTTCAACAGTCCCTATTTTTACAAGATTTCCCCTCTTAGCGGCTCCTCCCAAAGAACTCTTCTCAAATGTAGCATTTTTTCCTTTCTTAATACCTTCCAGCTCATTATAAGTTTCCTTGTTGAGCTGTTCTGTTTTTTTATTGGTTTCCTTTGCTGTTTTTTCAGCCTTCACAGGATCTTTCTGGTTCTCCACCGCAGTATAGCTTTTCTCAAGCTCATTGGTGGTCAGCTCTTTTTTAACAGCAGATTTTTTTCCACCCACTGCGGTATTTTTTCCAGAATGCACGTTCTTTCGCGATATATTTCTTCGGCAGATTTCTCAGGTACATGAAGTAGCCTTCATCTGCTGCTGCGTACATCATCTTATTAATCCTTGTCTTTGAGTACGAAAGCACTTTTCGGGGTTTGGTAATCAGGGAGGCAATGGCTTTACCTCCTTTTACAAAACCTGATTTTGTGCCTTTTAAGACAGTTTTAAGTTTACCTAATTTCCACTTGTACCCGCAAACTTTGTAAGTTTTGCAACAACTCAAATAGCTCCATAATAATTGCTCTATGTCTTCATTCTCATCAGTATAATAGCTATATCCAAAAGCTCAAATAAATCATCTGTAGAAAATAATTGTGGAATTTGTTCTTCTAATAATTTCTTTCTAAAAGTATCATCTGAATTAACAATTCTTAAAGCATCTTCTAATAACGTAGCTTTTTCAAAGCACCAATTGTTTTAAGTGTGTTAATAGTTTCTTTTGCGAATTGTCAATATCCATTCACAAAGTATTGCACCTATCTCGAAACTCGGCTTCCCTCCTTAACGGCAACTTAAAAACTCTCTATAAATTCTATAAAAGTTTTATTTTTAAAAACTGCTTCTTCCTTTGACATTCCAATAAACGGCATTTCATAAATACCGCTTGTATTTTTTTCTATTGCATAGGCTGTATCTCCACCATCAGAACCAAAAATGAAAAATCCAGGTGCATATTCTTCTACACTATAATCTTTATTTAGTTGAATCATATCTGTCAATGCCCATAAAAGTGTATAACTTTCATCTGTGATGATATCTGCACCATTAGATTCTTTAAAAAACTCAATAAATCCTTTTGGCAAAGAAAAATCAATTTGTCCTAAAAACTCTTCAACTTCTTGTACAGTTGGTGCTGCATTTTTATCTATTGTTGCCATCACTTTACTATTTAGTGCTTCTCATCAATGCATTCCAAAAATTAGTGTACTTCGAATGCTGAGAAGGGGTTAAGAAAATTTTATTAGACATATCTGTTGGACTACCCCCAAATTTAACAGGATGAATTTCGTGAATTTGAAGTCCTTTAAGTTGTGGGTTAGCCTTATGAATTGCTGCATTAGTTTTGTTTGCTAAATTTCTAGCTGTGGCATACTCAGCTCCTTCTAATAATCTAAATGGACCTGTGGGTTTTATCCCTCCTACTGGATAACCTTTCCAATTAAATACTGAGAATGAGCCTTCTGCAAAGTTTACTACCCCCTTAGCGGCTCCTTCCAAAGAACTTCCCTTCTCAAATGTAGCATTTTTTCCTTTCTTAATACCTTCCAGCTCATTATAAGTTTCCTTGTTGAGCTGTTCTGTTTTTTTATTGGTTTCCTTTGCTGTTTTTTCAGCCTTCACAGGATCTTTCTGGTTCTCCACTGCAGTATAGCTTTTCTCAAGCTCATTGGCAATCAGTTCTTTTTTAACGGCAGACTTTTTCCACCCGCTGCGGTATTTTTTCCAGAATGCACGTTCCTTCGCGATATATTTCATTGGAAGGTTTCTCAGGTACATGAAATAGCCTTCATCTGCTGCTGCGTACATCATCTTATTAATCCTTGTCTTTGAGTATGAAAGCACTTTTCGGGGTTTGGTAATCAGGGAGGCAATGGCTTTACCTCCTTTTACAAAACCTGATTTTGTGCCTTTAAAGACTGTTTTAAGTTTACCTAATTTTCCACTTGTACCCGCAAATTTTGTGAGTTTTGCAACTCCTTTCACAATCCCATATCCTGCTGCAATAATCAAAATGATATTGACAATGGTCTGAAATACTTTGTTGGTATAATGGAATGCTTTTCGGCACTCTGAAAATGATCCTTCTATCAGGCCAGCTTCATGAGTAACCTGCCCCCACATATCTCCGATATTGAAGATTTTAGAAAACCCGGAGAAAAACCTGTTTACTTTTTCATAGCCGTCTCTTCCGTTTTTCCCCCCTGTCACATGGTAGGCAATCCAGCCGATAAGAGCCGGAATACCAAAAATAATGGCTTCACCAATGGTCAATACAATATCAACTATAGCAGTAAGTATTCCCCATATAGCTCCGACAACACCGCAGGCAAGATACTGAACCCAACCAAATCTATAGTCCATCATCCAGACAATTCCATCACCTGCTTTTTCCAGCCAGTTCTTTTTAATATCATACCGGCGTACAGGAACCCCCAGTGCTCTTAAAGTATCATAGTCTTCCTGATACATATCTTTCATTAAGGCATCTTCTGCCGTTTGTCCCCACCTCTTTTTGGTAATTCCGTTCAGTAAGCTGAGAATCAGAGCACGTGCTTCAGGAGGTGCCTCACGAAAATAACGGACAATGGCTCTGCTGTCATTGACTCCTGTCCATCCTGCCAGCAGGTTCTCAATTCGTTTGGCGGAATAATAAGCAGCATACTGAACGGCTGCGCCTCCTTTGGAATACAAGATGTTTGCCAGCGCATTCGCTGTAACAGCGTTTAATTCACCAAAAAGACCCGATTCAAGTGTACCTCCGGTTCTTTTTTTAATCGACTCCAATAGCCCCGGAAGCGAGGAAGAATCGAACATATTCATGTAATCAAGGATAAGATCGTAGTCTGCCTGAGAGGTATATCCTGCAATCAGATCATTTACGATACTCTTCGCAACATACCTGGTAGCATCAGGTGATTTGGCTCTGACAAGCTCTTTAACAATAAGTCTCCGGTCGTGATCGGTAACATCTCCCATCAGCCATTCAATCATATCCCATCCCTTTGTTGAACTGAATGTTCCGTCTTTCAGATAGCTCAGTATCTGGAGAATATTGCCGGATGAGCTTGATTGAAAAATCTTATAAATCCGTTGACTTTCTGCGGAATCAGTCCATCCTTCAAGTAAACTGACAATGGTCTGCGCATCTGCTTTGGGATCTCTTTTCGGTTTTTCGGCCTGCCTCTGAACGATATCGGATCCAGAAACTGCCTTCTGCTGTATCGTGTGTGCCAGCTCGTGTGCCAGCAAATGTTTTCCTGAGGTTGTTCCAGGAGCATATTTACCCTTATTGAAGTAAATATCTTTTCCATGAGTAAATGCCTGTGCTCCTATTGATTTGCTCATTTGCACAGCCGATGTGCCTGTATGGATCTTTACATCGCTGAAATCTGCACTGAATCCACTCCCCATTTCCTGTTGTGTTTCAGGTGCCATGGGAGTACCTCCTCCTTTAGAAGCAGCTAATTGTACTGAAAGGTTATTTTCTGAGGCAGCACCATCAGACTTGGCTTGAACGGCCTCTTTTTCCTGACATTTTTCACATTTGGTTTGTATTCCTGTTTTACCATGTGATTCGCATTCTGCACATTTTGTCTGAACAGGAGTTTCTTCTTCATTTAATTGTACTTCGTCTTCCTGAAGCTGTGCATTGTCATCTTCTTTTTCTTGGATACTTTCTTCCTCTTTCAGCTGAACATTTTCTTTTTCTTCCGTCTGTACCTCTTCGGTTGCTTCCAGTTGTACATCCTCCTCTTCTTTGGATTGAATTTCTTCCGATTCAACTAACTGTACATCTTCCTGTTCCTTTGCCTGTGTCATTTCTTCATCCTTAGACTGAATCTCTTCTGTTTTTATGGGATCTTCTTCTCCCATCGAATCAGTCATACCTGCCTTGGACATTTCCGGCTCTTTCAATTGCACCTTTTCCTCTTCCTTCGACTGCAGCTCTTCTTCTTTTAGCTGTAAACGAGGAGTAAGGGTTTGAGACAATGGTTTCGCTTGTACAGTCCCCTTCCCGGAAGCTGAAAAACTGTTTCCGGAAGAAGATTTTTGAACGATTTCATCTGCAGCGCGGTCTGCTTCTTTCTCATGTACATCATCCGGCTTATTTTTCACCAGCTTTGGCATCACCTTACGACGAAACAGACTCTGATTTGAGCTGGTGTTATCCGACCGGGGGTTATGAAGACGTGCGCGCATATTTTTTCAATTATCAGGTTATTGGTAACGGTTCCAAAGTCAGATTTGTCAATTCATTAACAGCATTGATAAGGTTATCCTGCATTTCAGGTTGTCTTGCTACATTGGTTAAAAAAGCTGACATAATCACACCATCTGCATATTGGTATTCAATGGTTTTGAATAAAATCTTAGGCCCTGCGTAGATAATAAACAAATCTTTCAACGTGTCTCCCACTTCAGGTTGTCTGGCCATTCCCTCCAGCAATACTCCGACTACATAATTACGGGTCACATTCACCATTGGGTTATCCAGATAATTGATACTTCCGAAATTACTCAGCAATCTTGTTATCTGGGGAATGTCTTCCGGTTGTCTGGCTGCATACCTCAATGCTTCAGATACTAATATCAGTCGACATACCTGCTCAATTGGAGTTTGTATTATTTTTATCGGAGGAAAAATCAAACTCAAATAAAAGGAGACTAACAATCCGGCATTCTCGAGCCCACTGTATGAAAGTCGAGACAATTGTGCTGCATAAAAAATATATGCTGCTCGGGTATAAGGAGTATTGATTTTAATTTCTCCTATCTGTTCAAAATAAGCAATCAGTATATCTTTCATCTCCGGTTGCCGGATAATGGATATCAACAAATCTATCGCTGCTTGCAGCTGAACAATGGTTTTAGCTTCTTCAAGCGTCACATTACTGAAATAAAGCGGATCATAAAAACGGAGGTCTGCATCCAGCTGATCCACGTACAGATTATACTGGATACGTGCTGTTGGCATACTGTCCATCCTATTCGCCGCTATTGTATATTCATCGTTGATAAAAAACTTATAATCGCTTAAAAAGCTCTTCATTCCGTTAAATTTTGCCGCTTCAACTGAATTCTCGTCCTTGAAAAATTTGATTTTAGCTGCAAATTCATTTAAAATCAAGTTCATTTGCTCTCCGGTTATCCATTGTTTACTATTGCTTACAACGTACTGGTTAATCAAATCCTGTATGTCTTGTCTGTATCCCATCTTCATTTTATTTATCGTTGTTTATTACCAATTTACACGGATAACCTTATCGAGCCATTTCAGTTTTATATAACTCAACGTCCACTCCAACTTATCAATAAGTATATCTTGTGTTTTTCGCTCAAATGAAATATGAATATTCTTTTCATCTGTATGAATCAGTCCTTCGCGTTTTAAAAATTCATTTCTCAACAGCTCTATTCCTGAATTACGCAAGATATACCAGTTTTCTAAAACTGCTTGCAATAATCCTTCCGCTTCCTGTTTCATTTCTTCCGTCAGAAAGACAAAACGTTCAATAGGAACTTCATGGGGAATACCACAAAGTAACTTCTCGAAACTAAGCTGATATTCATAATCCTGTTCCACGCCTGTTATCAGATAATGAAGTAGGTGAACACACAATTCAGGATCATTTAATTTCGACGTTTCTGACAATAACCCGAGCCTACCGAAAAAAGTTTCCAAAAAAGGATAAACAATGATTAGTCCCACATTGGCCATTGATTGTTTATTGAGTTGTTTTGGCAACTCTTTTGTAATTTCTTTCAGAATTTCGTTGCTTAAATCTGCTTTTTCTTTCTGATCTTCATTGATTATAATTACTTCCAAGTTTTCAGTAATTGAATCTTTTAAAATTTCATCGTTTACAGAAAACTCATCTGCAGTTTCATGGATAAGATCTGTTTCATTTTTTTCCAAAATAATCATTTGATCAAATGGAAGTTGCTTTTCATTTACCACTCCGGTAAAATTTAGCCACTCTGGTTTTTGTAAGAAATCTTCTGATTTAAAAAGCACTATCAATTTGTCAATTGCTTGCTGGTCTTTGACAAGAACAAGCTTTTCAATGCCATTCAACATTTGCTGTATCTTCTCTTCTGAATTGGATAAATACCATAATCCTAAAAGATTACTTAGTATATATGTTTTATCTTTTCGGGAGACAGCAGAAAAAAGTATATGTTCAAATACCCGAAATCCGTTTGTTAAATCACTTTTTAATTTGCGGTGGTAAAACAGCTTGTTCAATGCTTTTAGAACCGTCTCGTAATTTAATTGGGAAGCAAATCGTCGTCTTGTTGTTTTATTTCGACATATATCAAGAAAACGGTCAATAAATTGGTTTTCTGAGAATAGTATTTCTATAGATTCTTCAGTGAACAGACGCTTTCTTAATTCTTCATTACAATACCAGGGAAGCATACCTTTTTCTAAAAAATAAATAAATGAATTTTGCAGGATATCGGCCTCTGAATAACTGATCTTGTTTTCAGCATCTGCATTGAGCTCGATGCTGCTTTTATTCAAGGAAGACGAGTGAAAAATGACATCCAGCTGCTTTTGAATCTCTTGCTCAACAGACAATCCTGAAATATGGCTTTTGTAATCGCGATCGTTAATCGTAATGTTTAACTTCAAACGATGGAAGACTGTCATTTTTTCACGCAGTTCATTATTTATTTCATATTTCGTAAAATAATCTTCAATAATCTGAAAGACCACATTTTTAAGAAAGTCAGAAGCATTATCTTTCAGATCATATGCCGATTTCTTTGAATCGGTATACGCCTTAATTTTTGCTTTCTGTATGACAATGTGGCTCCCTTTCATAGTTATGCCATTTCAATAATCTGCCAGAATACAATACAATTGTCATTTGTATTATTCGTGGAAATTGTAAAACTGACACCATCATTGATTTGAGAAACTCTTACATTACCGTCATAGGTACCACCCGCCTGAACAGTCAGAGAGATGACAGACTGTGAATTGACGTTTGATGTGGAAACAACAATACTACCATTTACCAAGGTGACAGTTCCGGCAGTAGCCCCTCTTCCCAATTTTAATTTTTTATCTGATGAAATTCTTACTCCCAAGGAGTCTATACTGAATATTTCACCATAATTTGAATACCAATAATGACCATATTCATTTGAATAGTACTGCGAGTAATTTCCGGAATATCCGCTTCTGTTTTGAAAACCTATATAGCTCTCTCCAATTTGTAATGTACTCTGATAATATTCAGACTTTACCCGTAACAACGCATTATAATCTGATAAAATCATTGAAGATCTTACTCCGTATTGGTTTTCAAACTCAGACATTACACCCGGTTGCTGAAAGGCATCAGGAATATCCTCTTGCTCATTACTGGCAAATAGTGTCCTTACATCAGATTCTGTTAATTCTTCTTCCGGTTTACGGCTTTTATCAACAGATTTACGTTCGGATCTCAAAATACTGTGCAGCGTATAAGCTCTTTCCTTTTTCAAATCAGGTTCAAGAGCGTTTTTTTGTACATTCACAATCTGCTCATTGAAATTTCCTATTGCCGTGAAATTCGACGCGCTTAATACAATTCCTTGTTGCTCATCCCTGACCGTATTAAAACCAAGAAATTTCAGTATCAAATCTCTACCTACTTCAACATCAAAATCAAGATCCAGCCTGCCATTCTGTGTATTGACAATAGCTGCGCTTTTAGTTACATTTGGATTCGCATCTATAGCTGCCTGTATTCCTCCCGATGAGGATTCAGTTGTCAGTGCGTAACTGTTAGCTATTTCCATCAGAACTTGATTCAACTCCATTGCTGTAATGCGCTGCTTTCCATTTGTATAGATATATTGATTGATCAGATCAATAATCTGTTGTCTTTTAGATTCGTTCATATCTGACTTTATTAATAATTAGTAAATATCTATTATCTGCCATAAAACTTGGCAATTGTCGGTGTTATTGGTCGAGGAAATTCTGAATCCTATGCCGGATATCTTTTCAGAAACTCGAATATTTCCCTGAAATTCTCCAGTATTCTGGACAGTCAGCATCACATATGAATTGGATCCTACAGCCACAGTATTTACCATAATTTCTCCGGCAACTAATGTAGCAACCCCTGCTGTTCCTGAAGAAAGATCCGTATGATATGTCAATCGTTTTCCGCTTTGTACGGCTAATCCTTCCTTCGTAATCTCTAACGCAGCCTGTCCATCAAATTCAAATCTTTTTCGGGAAGGATCCTGGATTTCATTGGAATATCCCCTTGTGTTAGAAGTCTTATGCTGAATAAAATCATGTCTCACATCAATACTGCTGTTTCGTTCATCATTATAACGGTCCTCCGAGTAATGATAGTGAGCCGTTATACCAATTTTGTCTTCACGTATCTCTATAATATTCTGAACGTGATCCTGAAGTAATCCTGAATATACACCCCTTTCTATACCTGATTTTCCTATTGGAAAGAAATTTGGTAAATAAAGAGAAAGTACCCCTGTCTCGGTTACACTTGCATTTCTGACTTCACTACCAGCCCTATTTAGATCCTGATTTTGGATTTTATATAGCAGATTACTAACATTATCGGATTCAAAAGGGTTTAAACCATTAATATTCCCAATGATGGTCGCTATTTCACTCGAAATAATACCACCAACCTTGGAGGTTTCATCAGAGATCAATCTTGAGGAGGCATCGGATGTCCCATCTTTAATAGTAACAAATCCAATATAAGGTAATGAAACTTCCTTTTCTATTTCCAGTACCCCAGATAATTCAAACCTTCCTCCATTTTGATTAATAATCTTTTGACCATCCTCCACATTTGGATCTGTTTTTAATACCTGACTAATCCCTCCTCCGGTTCCCTGCCCTACCAGTTCAAAAGAATTTGCAATCAGCATGAGGATTTCATTTAACTGAATGGCTGTGATACGCTGCCTGCCATTCGTATAAATATATTCATTAATAAGGTCAATAATTTGTTCTCTTTTTGATGCCATAACATTAATTATTAGAGTTTTTATTTAAATATCACACTTACAATTACATGAATAAGGAAGGGAGAAATCCGCAATAACTGTATTAGCAGGTATTTCCCCGAAAACAGTCGAAGTATAGACTACAATAAATGTTCCACCTGGGCGAACTCCTCTGAAGTGCTCTAATCCCGGATGCTTTTTCACAAATTCCGATAATTTCTTATTTAGAAGAATCTGTTGCTTTCTGCGGTCGATTTCGTCCAGAATCGCTTCTATTTGTTTGACGTTGCAGCATGATTTCAACAGGTCTTCCATGATATTGGGGATCATTGCCGGGGCTTTTTCCACGGTGCGGTTCACCTCAAAATCGTAAGAATAATCCTTGTTGAAAGATCCCGGATATTCCGTAATGCTTGCCGCCGCCTGATCAGCCAGCGGCATAAATCGCTGCTCATAAGCTGCTGAACTCATGTAGCTGCCCGGAGTAGCTGCGGGAGGAAGCACCGGTGCTACATCTCCGTTGATCACTCCTGTTGTCTGGCGGGCAAGCATACAGATATTGTTGGCATTGATCACCAGATTATTGTATCGCGCACGGGTCAGCTCAAAGAGCCTTCCCGGAATGCTATCATACAACAATAAAGCGTTCGACAATATCTGCACCGGCTTCAAAATAGTCAGGTCATAAGCGAACGGTGAGAATGTCCTGAAATTAATGCCTGCCATTTCCGAAAGTGCCAGATTGATGATGTCATTTGCGGAACAGCCGATAAATTTCCGGTAAGAATCTGCAATATATTTACCTACGGAACCATCTTTTTTATCCATCATTTCATAAACGGTGTTCGTTTCCGCCTGCCGATTGACAAGTGTTCTTAGGTCAAGGCTCGCTTTTGCCTGATTTTCATAATAAACGGGCAGGCTCGGATTTCTCCACGAAGTATCCACACTGTACGATGACAGGTAACGGGAAGCATTGGAGAGCACACAGGAATTGCTCTGACGCCATGTGGTGAGCATCACTTGCAAATCCGCAAATTCACACGGATAATCTTCGATGTTAATCGTTTCGGTTTCCGAAAGGGAAATTCCCAGCTCCTGCACATCAAAATTAAGCCCGAACTGCTGTTTTAGCGCCTGAATAGAAGCCAATGCCGATGCACGTGGAGTTCCCTGATGTCCTTCTATACAAAGGAAATTATACGGTTCCAAATCATAGTTCAAAGGTGTCTGAACAACCGGATTGTTTTCCAGCTGACTGGTATGATAGCTTAGATTCCATTTTTGCTTATGCCTTTTGGTCTTTTCATAATTCCACGTGTTCAACAATCTGGCATCCAGATTGTAATAGAACGGAATAGCTTTATTACCAAGCGGATCAGAATATCGTGACGGGGTGATTTTTACCGGATTTTTCGGAACGCTATATCCCTGGTTTGTTCTCAGCATTTCAATAACGCGGTCTGCCAGCTGCTTAAACTGCTCTTCTGCCGAGCAAAAATCAGACAGCAACGGCGATTTCAAAAAGGAATGACGGTAATTGCTATATTGCAGATCGTTTTCTGTCAGCTCATTCAATGGCCCCAGCAACAGATGCTTCGGAAAAGAAGTAATATCGGGATTGCATCCGCACACAGCTTCGGGAAACAGTTCCTTCATTTCGTTGTAGGTGTCTGTCACGTCTTTCAGCAGACCATACCAATACTGAAAATAAGCAGGTGCATTCAGCGGATTGAAATTAATGTCCAATTGGTTTGCAATTGATTGATACAAAGTATTCATCCCCAGTTTGTTCAGCATCAGCTCAAACCCTGATTTTAATGTATTTATGATTCCCGTAGAAGTAATAATGTTCGTATAAGCACCTGACAACGCAGCAGGACTTTGGCTGTTTATCTGGTTGAGGATCACACGGGGCACTTCAACCGCTGGAAGCTGAACGTAGGTACTCAGTATATTCTGATAATTGAAAATGGAATCATACTGTATGATGTTCTGTACATCCACACGGGAAACGAGCAATGCTCTTACTTTCTGAATCTGCTTTTCTCCCATGTCATCACAGGAAACGCCGGTGCAGACGGTCGGTTCTTCCGTATAACTTTCAAGGTACAAAAGAACGATCATATTTTTCAGCCCCGAAAACGTATCCAGCGGCTGTGCTCCGGAAACAGTTTCTCCTTCAGGTACAAGTTCGTACAGTGGGATCTGTGTATCCGTTCCGGTGTAAAAAAAAGGTATATATTTTGCTTTTTCGTCCGAATAGGAGACAAAGGACGTATAAACAACTTGTGTAATATCAATATCCTCATTTCCTTCTTCCTCCGGAACAATGGAAGGCAAAGATAATTTTATAAGGTCTCCGTCCGTTGTTACCCCACAACCTTGTGTAATGATGACCTGTTGCGAAGGAGGTGCCGACTGTCCGTTTGTTTGTAAAAGAGGTTGAAATCCGCAAACGATACCCACTCCGTTCAGAAAGATCCGCGACATTCTGTCCTGATCATCAAAATAATTTAGTAGCTCATTCAGCTGTCCGGCAGTTAAAACCTGATCATCTTTAAATGAGCTGTATGAAGGTGTTATGGCTTTCAGTTTTGCTGTCATAATACGCTGTTTTAGTTATTTATTTTCATTCCTTAATCCTGTTTGATCTTGTTCATCATCCGCTGTAGTATTTCCAAGGCTTCCGATCTTGCTTCTTCCAAGAATGATTTTCGGGGCAGATTCATTCTCACAATTGCCAAGTATACCTTTCGGATAAATGGTATTCAGATCTTTCATTTTATCAATCAGCTCCATCAACTCAGTGCTGATGTCATTTTCCGGGTATGTTTTTACTCCCAGAAAGTCTTTAAAGGCATTTTCAAAGTTGAGCAGATCATTCTTATTGTCGGGAACGGCATTTTTACGGTTTCCAACCCAGCAGATCTTAGGAATGATGTGGGCAGGGATCTCCTCACAGATAAGCTGTTCCATAAACGCTCTGAAATCCATATTGGAAAAACGCTGTGTGTATCCTGGCAGAACGATGGTTACTTTGAACGAGTAGGGATCAATGCAGCAGCTGTTTGCACAATCATCCGCACAGAACGGAAGAAATTCCGCAGCAGAAGCTCCATTGTTCATCGGGCGTAGCAAGATATGCTCTACCAAAAATATTCCTTCCTCGGTAAATCTGTATTTAATAAAATCCAGCGCACTATCTACCCCGGCTTTGAACGTTTCAATGCTGACATAATAATTGTGGCTGGATGCGACAATTCTTTCAGGGTCAGAAGGAGGTAAATCCCTGTTCACTACCCGGAAGAAGAAAGAAGATGCGGAAAGCTGCTCCAGTTCCAGGTTACCTGCAATTACGTATGCTCCGGGCTGCAAGTCTTCCAGGGCTCTCTCCACTTGTTCAGAGGTTGTTTCCGTAATCAGTAATGTAGCCAGATAAAGCGATTCAACCGCTTCCTCGATCGTTAGGTAGTTCTGGTGTGCGCTCCACAAAACAGAGCCACCGGAATCATCCTGGATCGTCCAACCATAGCTCCCCTCAATACCAGATATGGTTACATACTCATTTACAAGGTTTCTGCGGTTGTAGTTTTTCATTCCTGACAAACGGGCGATCCGTTTCACCGCACCTGCAACGTTGCCCGTATTCCACAGATTGGACATTTGTTGTTTATAATAGTCGAATCCCAGTCCCCTTCCACTGCTCAGATCCACGTATTCCTCCAAAAAGGTGGATTTGGCTCTTATTTTCATTTCTCCGGCCATCGATCCATAAATATCATTCAGAAGAAACGCGTAATTGCTGAAATGCTCGGCAAATCTTGATATCAGGTGATCCAGAATGTCATTTCTTACGGCATTGCTGTCCACCATAAAGCCCAGTAGGTTTTCGGAAAGCTGTTCGTTGTCATTTTGCGGATAATTGGTAACGATTTCAGGCAGTCCTCTCAATCCCTCCACGGCCTGCGTAAAATAAACATGCTGCAATTCAGGATGAATTGACAGCAGGTCTTTCACTTTTGAAAGGTACGAAAAATAGGTTGCAAGAATCTGGTCGAAGAACAGCAGATACGCTTTCAGCTGCTTCGCTTTCGATTTTCTCGCTGTGGAGTGGCTGGACGACAAACCGTTGATTCCGATTCCATACGTATCCGGAAAATCATTCTGAATAGTCGTGTAACTTCCCATGTCGAAAAATTTTCCCTCAGGAACCGGCAGTGTCATACCGGAAGCAGGAACCGATTTACCGGTAGCCTGTTCGATCAGCTCACGCAGCAATTCATCAACAATGTCTTTATTGTATTGAACCGGTAAAATATCTTTTCTGTAATTAAAAACACTTTTGCCACATAATTCGGGGCGTTTTCCTTCTTCTATACAGATCACCCATTGTTCGCCGGCTTCTTTGCTGTCACAATCTGAAATACTGATCTCATTGATGTTTTTTACTCCTGGAATATCTGCAATAATATTGATCAGGTCGGACAAACGAATCTGTGTTTTCAGCTCAGAATCTATCAGTTCCCAGTCATCAATAAATCCGTGTTCCAATAAAGGGCCTTCGAAAATTTCATCCGTCCGGTAGCCTTTTTGAAGCATTTCTTTCACCGAATAAAATTTCAGGCGGGGCAGAAAATAATTGTCGATCTCAAACAGGATGGCTGCATGGACTTTATTCTGATCCGCCGTCTGCTCTAGCTCGATATCCGTACACAGGCAGATCTGCTGCTTTTCCACTGTTTTTATTTCTACCAGATCTTCACACAGATTCCTGTTTTTATGGTAAGCCTCTGTAATTTTCCGGTTAGTGCATGCAATTTGGTCAGGAATATCTACATCCGGATCAATTTCATAATCCACGATCAGCTGGTTTAGCCCTTTCAATCCGAACTCATTTTTCAATTCTTTGGGAATGGAATCAAACGCATTGGGATCGTAGGACAATTCTGCGTCCTGGCAATTCGCATAGATCGTTTTATTGTATTTCGTTATCCAGCAATTCCTTACACCTTTTATATCGATGAATAATTTCCGGTAATCATTTGGAGTAACTGATCTCGTCGGAAGAATCTCTCCAGCTGTATAAAACTGACTGGAGATATTTTCGTTTGGGCCTTTAACCAACAGGTCTTCAATTGGAAAAGCCATCCGGTTTCCCAAATCGGTAATAGCATACGCCAGTATTTCCAGAGTGGTTATTCCCGGGTCATGCTCATTATAATCCGTCCATAAAGCGCCTCCGATGGATTCGATATATTCAATTCCTTTTTCTTTTAGGTATTGAAAATCCGTATCGTCCTTGTTGGACGTGCTTTTAGGGATAGTCGTATTTTTTGTATTTAACATGTCTCTTCTGTTTGGTTAACACTCCGTTGACATTCAGTGGTAATTGGTGACAGATCATGTGATTTTGCCGAGACCAGAATTGCTTTCGGACCGGAAGGCTCACACTGGCGCAGCTGATGATTTCCGTTATGGCTGATATTTACATTGGTGACGTAGTCAACATACAACAGCTCATCAATATAATCTATCAGCTCTGACCTGTACAGCACGGTCCCGAATTTCATTTTCTGGATACCTTCAAATGCCCATGGAGAAAGGTATTTCTGAATGTCCTTATTCAGCTGATCGAGATGATATGGAACATCATATCCTTGTTTGAACTTTACTTCTAAAGAAACTTTTACTTCTTCATAATCAGGATTAATCACATGTGTTTTTACATGTAATGAGTTCAACTTTGAAAGGTAAGCAGAAATATTCAGGAGCGTCGCGCTGCTAACTCTTGGCTGAAACGTATCAAACACATTCTTTTTGTGTGTGTTTGGAATGACAACGATCGACACGTTTCCACCAGATAAATAGGAGCAATCGCAGGTATGATTCAGGCATTTTATCTTAAATATTTCCGGAAACTTTTGTAAGACAAGATGTTCGTAATCCCACAAATTGATAGCTCTGTTCTTGTGTCTGAGGCGTTCACTTACTCGCAGATAATATTCTTCCTGTGTTTCCGGGACTTTGCCCCCGAATGAGTTATACGGCTGCTCTACTTTTTTGACAGAAGCGCTACGGTTAACCATTTTTGTAATAGTGTGTGCCGGAAGCCCTGTTAATAAATGAGAAATATCATTTCCCCTGTTATCGAAAGTAGCTATTGCTGCCTGAGCTGAAATTCCAATCACTTTGCAAAACGCGTCAAACCGTTCGCGTGTTTTTACCCTGATCCAGAACAGGCCGGAAGGCATCAGCGTATTGTCATTAGTCGCATCCTCCGGTATAACCAGCTTGACAATTCCCGATTGCAGGAAATTTTGTGTGGGATCTGCAAGCAGTGAAGAAGTGTCTAACTTTTTCCAGTAGTTGGAACAAAGAATGCTCCATTCAATCACATCCTGCCGATTTCCGGACGTTACCAAGGGATTTTCGGATCCTTCAAGGAATTGAAATAGTAAAGCTATTTGCTGTAATAAACGCGCATCTTTGATTCCAATCAGCAATTCGCCTCCTGCCCCGTATTTTGGAATAAGCGAACAAAAGGCGCTGCTTTCGTGTCTGAACCGAGTTCTCAGTCCCAAAGCAAGATGCTCTTCTCTTTCTCCGAACGGAGCAATATGATACAAATGAAGTGATTTCTTTTGATCAGGATAAAGATTATCCATCAGATTCAGCTCGTCTTCGGCTTCATAGTTCAGCTCAATATATTCTGCAAAGGGAGTATATGGCTGATTGGGGATCAGCACTTTAGGATCATCACTTGACAAAGCGAGCGCGTAAATCGTAGGATACAGATTGTGTAAAAAATCAGTCAAAAGGGACATTCTGATTCCCTCTGATTGTTTGTCCGGTACATGGTTAACGGAGAATTTCGTGTAGAAAAAATCTTCCTGCTTCTGAAACAGGGGAATATTCTGTTTCGAGATCCACTGCTTGTTCTCTTCCAGATAGACTTTCGCCTGGAAATAAGCATCGTTTGTTACAATTGATCTGTACAGCGTATTGTAAGAGGTTACATCAAGAATCTCTGTAAATTTTATCATGGCCGACAAATCAATCCCTACTGCTATACGCTTGAAAGGAACACTCTCAGCAGGCTGATCTTCTGACGTTTCCAAAGAAGCCGCCGCAGGTGCTGATTTTGCAACAAAGCTGGCCGTATTTGCACTCGACGAAGAGGCCCCGGTGATCTGCATCAGCCAGTTCTTGGAAGCATTGACCGCAAATGATTTATCATAAGCTTTGTAATGCTCATTAAAATTCAGAGGAGTGTTTTGCCATTTGATCGTAACAAATGTAGAAGTCCATTTTTTGGAGAAAATCTCCTTATTGATAATGGTAAAATTGGAGCCGACAGCAGGCATTGTCGTAAATGGGTAAAACGGCTTTTGAGCATTTAGTGTCCCCGTATCACTTTCTATTTCTAATGAACGGACTCCTTCTACTTTTAATTTTACAGCTATTTTATTGATATTTTCAGACAATTCGCGGTACAACCCGTAGCTTTCCTTTGTATCCGTCCGAATCGTAAATTTGAAAACAGGAGTGGAAGCATTAAAATGATGTCCGTGAACCGCAGGGTTGTAAACGACACTTGCAGGGGCATTATCAGAGAGCTCCACAAACAGAAACAGCTCATTTCCCTGTATCTTAGTCGTGTATGTACTTCCACCAATCCGAATATCACTTCCGGACAATGTAGCAGGAATACTCCAGCCTTCTTCAGTTGTATAGCTGAACTGGATTGCTTTCTGTAAATCTGCCTGGCTGATTCCCCCGTTAACAGCCGCATCATAACGAACAATAAATATAAGATATCTTTTCCCTTCCTTCATCAGCAGGGTATTGCCAGATACGGCAAATCCCAGCATAGCATCCGGCGCGTCCTCAAAACCGGAAGCAACTGTGTTATTATATCCGAAAGGGAACCATGCGGGAGGATCGTTTTTAATTTCTTTACCTAATCCATCAGCCGAATTTGCCACGGGAGAAGCTTTGATTGCCTGGGTATAATCAGTTGTATTACCAGGATCATTATAAATAGTTCTCAGAGAAGAAATTACAGCTTTATTGGCAATGAACTGCTCTTTTAATGAATAGATTCTTTTTTTACCTAAATTGTCTTTTCCACCGTCAAATTCACTACCAGCAGGAATTTCTGTATTTTCTATATTTTTAGCCAGCTCAAACAGAAGATAAACCTTATCGGCTTCTTCTTCCAGCTTTGCTATCTGAAGTATGTCTTCGTAGTAAAAATCTAAATGTCTTTGTGTGATGTTATTCAGCCTGTTCTTTGACAGGTCAAGAAGCTTCAGAAAGCAGATAAAAAGCGTAAGGTGAGGAGTTAAGTTGTCTTTTTCACCGTATTCTTCAAGCAGCATTTCCAGCTCCGTATCATTTTTAAAAAAGGCTTCCCAGTTTCCGGCAGGAGACCGGTCATCAGAAGCGTCAAAAAACAGAACGCTCTTAGAAAAGTTGTAGGCAAACTGCATCCAATCTTTCAGCCCAAATCCCATCAGCTTCAGCTGATCGGGGTCAAGGGCGGAGAGCGCCCGTTCGGTCTGGCTTAATCCTCCTCTTTTTAAATCTTTTGTTATATCGTTGCAGTTGTTACTCATAATCGGAATGTTTTATCGGTTATCTTTCGGTAGCTTCGATTTTGTAGAAAGGATAAACCATGTTCATACGTGAATTAGTCGCTCTGATCTGGTAATCAACAGTAATCAGCAGTACTCCTTCCTGCTCCCTGCTCTCGTCAATGGATACGGACAATACACTGATACGAGGCTCGTAATACAGAATAGCATCATTGATTCTTTCAATTGCCAGCGTTTTGGTCGTCAGATCCAGGTTTTCAAAAAGCAGGTCTTCCAGATTGCATCCGAAAATCGGCAGCATCACCCGTTCACCGAGCTTTGTCGATAAAATAACGGTGAGGCTTTCCTGAATGTCCTGTGCGTCTGAGCTCATGACTACCTCTCCGAGCGCATGGTTAAATTCCGGCGGAAAACTCCAGCCTGTTCCGAGAAATGCTATTTTTTGATTCATAATATTATCCTATTAAAACTGTTGCTAAACCGGCTACTATATTTCCTCCGTGAGCAGTCATATCTCCTTGCCTTGCGGCCGGCTTCCCCCCAATAAAAACGGTGTCAGAGCCTTTTACCACAGTATCAACAGGTCCTGTGCAAACGGCCATATCTCCCACTCTCGCCGCCGGTAGTCCGCCGATAAGGACGGTTGGCTCTCCCGGAGGAAGCAAAGGGCCTCCTACGTGGGGAACACTACCCGTTACCATCGGGCAAACATGCATATCTGATACTCTTGCTGCTGGTAATCCCATAGTTAATTAATTTGAACGATTGAACCTTTAAGGACTGTTACGGCATTGGACTTCAACTCCAATCCTGCACTTCCTTCCGCTTTTATCTGTGCGTTGGATTTCAGTTCAATATTGACTCCTTCCAACACGATATCTCCTTTGGCTTTTATCGAAATATCTTTCCCGCTTTCCATCGCTATTCCCGATTTATCCATGATCAGCGTATTTCCGTTTTCGTCTTCCACACGGATTTCTCCGCTATCGTCATCCAGTACTATTTTTTTACCGGCAGGTGTCTCTAACGAAGCGATCTTTTTATCGTCATCAAACAGGAATTTGATTTCACTTCGGGTCACAAATCCTTTGATATTGTTATCGTCTTCCGCCGGAATCGGAGAAGGGCTTGCAGAACTGTGCAGCTGTCCCAGAATGATTCCGTCATTCGGGTCTTCGTTGACAAAGCCTACGATGACTTCATCGCCGACATCGGGACGGAACACGGAACCTCTGTTATTTCCCGCATCTAATGTTCCCAGACGGCACCATATTCCCTGTTCCTCTTTACTAACAATTGGAAACGTAACAAGAATACGATCCTCACCTTCCGGATCATTTTCGAGCTGGGTTACTTTTCCGTACTGAAGTCCTTTTACTGCCGGAATCAATCCTGCTGCCGGAAAAGAATTAATTTCAAATGTTTCAGAAAACCACTCGGGATTCAGTCCGAATTGCGCATCCACAGTCCAGTTTCCGTTTTCAATAGAATGTAATACTCCGGAAATGTAAATCGGTCCGTTGAAGCGCTCGCTGATTCCCTGTAAATTCAGCACCGTATCGGGCTTTACCTCCGGAATTCCCTGGAACCGTACACGTCCTCTTATTTTTGCCAGCTGGTGATACAGCTGTGCAGCATTTGCCCAATCCTGTATTACCTGTTCTTTTAGCGTTCCTCCGTGCCGAAGCTCGTAATTATCCAGATCGATAACTTTTGCAAGGTCTTCGGAAGTTAAATTTCCGTTCAGCTTGATTTCCGGGCCGTTCGCTTCCGTTTCTATAATCTCCTGATCCGCCTCATCCCACGTATAGGCTGATATCTTGAGCAGCTGGCTTCTCGCGTCCATCTCCGCATCAAAATCAAGGATCGTACTTCCGAACAAAACCGTTTGTATCGACTTCGCAGAATAATCAGGGGCTTTTACATGAATCTTTCCTTCGTCCACAAAGCAAATCTTTCCGTTTGCCTGAGCTCTGGTAATGATAAAATCCCAGTCGGAGCAATCATACTGCACGAGTTCGGAATGCTGATAATTCGTCGCCTCCACATCATTAGCAATTCCGTATTTATTGATGATTTCCTCAATAATGTCGCTGTCCTTGCTGTCATAATAATAACGGTTCTTTCTGCCAACAGTGAGCTTTACCGCTTCGTCGCGGCATTCAACCACCAGATAAGTAGAATTCTGCCGGATCTTAATACTTTGCTTGATAACAATTCCTGTAAAAATGGTTGCTTCATCCGAATGGTATCCTGCTTTGAGCTCTATTTTCTTCCCTGGAATGAAATACTCTTCATTTGAAACCGGAAATTCACTCTTCGCAGCATCTCCGTCAATAATAACCAGCTGCGCCTGTGAAAGCCGGTTGATCGCTTTGCTGACACTGAACTTCAGAACCTGAATCGTAGATGGGATCGCTTTATCGTCGATGAGGACGGTAAATGTAACCAGATCGCTGTTCTGCGAAGTATTTATTTTTACATCGTTTTCCATCTATGAGCGTTTTTCTATTGGCGGAAAATAAATCTGTTGTCCGGGAGTTAAGGTTCTGAATGAAGCTATCCTATTGACTTTTGCAACTTCAATGTAATACTTTGAATCACCATAAATCCTGTAGCACATCAGCGGTAATGTATCTCCCGCTTTCACAATGCGTACATGGGTAAGGTCAGGGGAGCTTCTTTCTTCTGTTGCGATTCTTTTTAATTCATCAATAAAGCTGATAAATTTGGCTTGTGCTACTGCTCGTATAGGTTCTCCATCTGCCCGAAATAATTTATGTTCAATCTGTATTTCTTTTAAAAGACAATTAAAATTAAACTTTCCCCAGGTAATTTTCAGATAGTTCGGCTTATGTTCCTTTCCGTTAAAGTCATAGGCAAGTTTGAGAAAATCCTGAATCTGAACAGCAACACTTTTATTCCTTCCCGGGTTTTCATTTTCCTTTTGTTGAGGAATAGCACCCGTCTGATCAAATAAAAAATCAATGCTTAAGTCCTGAACAGAAGACCTCTTATATTGAGGAGTGGGAGCACTGTTTCCTACAGCAGATTCTGTATTGTATTCATTATTAAATGCTAAGGTATATTTTTCAGGATTTAAAGTAGTTACGAACAGATTTCCGACTTTATCTCCATCCTTCATTTCAGGTTTGGAATATGCCTGTATTTGCAATTTTGCCAACTCTCCCATAATATTTACTTATCGTTCCTTTTTATTATCAACCACTTGCATGACTTGTTGAACATACTCTTTTAACAATTGCTGATCATCTGCCGTACCTTTTGATTCTGATGTTTTTGAATCATCTGAAACAACATTGATCTCAATCAGCAGTTCCTTAATTTCGATTGGCATTGTTCTCGTTATTGGTTGTGTAATACTGATAACTTATTTCAATGGTCTCTATCAATAATTTTCCTTCCATAGAATTAAGATCATCAACCGTCCATTTCACTGGTGAACAGCCCGCCATTTTCCATGTATAAATCGGCTGCTTCGATTTATCATAAAGGGATATAGTGATATCTTTTAATTCGAACTGAAAGTTTTCAAACGCATTTTTACACCATCTGACAAGCTCAGAGTCCAATACTAAACCCCGTTTCAGGACTAAATTGGGATATTTAGTCCTGACCGGTAATTTATGTTTGAACCGGTTTTCTCCTCCTTCGGCATATTCTTCCATTTCCATTTCGACAGATAACCCGGATACGGACTGAAACTGATTGTCGATCCGTTCATTACTTTTCCCGATAGAAACTCCAAAATAAAAGCCCGCAGGTGGATAATATTCCGCGCTCATGATACTTGCTTATTATACTGTTTGAACAACCAGCCCTTCGTGAGCAAGCTCCATTGTTTCAATTGCCACCTCATTTCCATCCGCTTTCAGATCCGTTCCTGTAATTTTCGTCGGCCAGGCATTTTTAACTACCCAGACAGCCACCGGAACATGATTATTGTCCAGCAAAGAAATAGTGATATCTCTGCGGATCTGCTCATCAACATGAACAGTCTTCCACCAGGTATAAAACTCATTGTCATTTTTGAACATCCCCCTTTTCAGCGTGATATTGGAAAACTTTACCATTCCCGGCATTTTTATTTTACTGAATTCAGGAGAGGCTCCCTGTCTGTATTCAATGATTTCAGTTTCTACATCTAATCCTGTGACTTCTGTGAAACCTATTTTTGTTCCACCCCAGTCAACGCTGAAGTGAAACTTAGTTAGTGGATAATTGCTATTCATTGTAATTCATTTTTAAATAACTGATTAATTATATTTCCTGCATTTTATGAGTGAATCTCAAGATGATGAATTCAGCCGGTCTTACCACCGCCATTCCGATCTCAACGATCATACGCCCTTCCAGCACATCCTGAGGTGTCATCGTAGTCCCTAACCCGACTTTCACGTAGAATGCCTGCTCAGTGGAAGCACCTGCCAACGCGCCGGCTTTCCATTGCAGTGTAAGAAATGATTCGATCATCCCTCTCATCATTACCCATGTGTTAGCATCATTAGACTGGAATACGAACGGCTCTGTTGCTTTGCGAATAGATTCTTCCGCAAAGTTGTAGAAGCGTCTGACATTGATGTAGCGCCATTCATTACTGTTTCCGTCTAATGTACGCGCTCCCCATACCAATGTTCCCTTCCCGGTAAAGGAACGAATTGCATTGACAGATTTCCCTGTGTCTGTAACATTCATATCTTCCTGATCGTCGTTGGATACAATCTGGCTTGGAGCGATAACGTACATCAGCCCTGCATTTGCCGGCGCCTTCCACACTCCGACACTGTTATCTATTCGCGCATATACTCCCGCAATCGCAGAGGAAGGTGGCAGCAACATAGGGGTATCAGCAATTGCTTGCTTGATCTGGTTGTACAAAAGGTTGTTGTAATTCTTTAATAGAGATAATATCCATTTCTCGTTATTAACAGAAGAAGAACTTGCTATTGCGGAAGAAATATCATAAACGTAATTGTCAGCAGCAGCAGCAGCAGCATTCAAAGCATTTACACTTGAAGTAAAATCAAAAATTGCCGGTGTTCCAGATACATTAACAATCAGAATATCATTAATATCATCAATAATAGTAACTGCATCGGATAGTGCCGTTACTACTTTAAATTGGCTCAGATAGTCTTGAATATCTTCCGTATTATCATCTATATTCGTTTCCACCCAAGTCTTAAGTAATCCTAAATTGGTATCAATACTTGAATCTTGTTTAGATAAGTGGTTGAAAACAGCTATTAATTCAGTGAATTTGTTTTGATAGTTTTTGAATATACTGATAAAGTTGGAAATGAAATAAAGGCCCTGCGATTTCTCCTCACTACTAATATTGGTTTCTGTACTATTAGTAAGATCATCTTTAAAATTATCGAAAGAAGATGCAAAGCTATTTAGATTTGTATTGATAATAACAATTTCATTCCAAATGGAATTGATGTAATCTGTAAAATTCAGGTTTGAATCTAAGATATCAACCTTTACTTCAGAATCATTATAATGATAATCAATGATTGTCTTCAGATAAGGATAATAAGCTGCACCATACTTACGCTGGTTCTCATCATTAATAATATTGTCCCGTAATTCCGGAATCGGGTTATCTGATGTTCCGATAGCTCCGTCTCTATATGTATCAATAATGGTAAAACGATCCTGTAGCTTATTACTTTGAGCAAGCCCCTTGTTAATTATCGAATAATAATTAAACTCATTTGACAATCCGGTAGCATCCGGAAACACCAACAAAGTAGGCTCATCTTCTTTTTCAACTGCTACCAAACCTGCCTCATGATCAGCTACACTGATAGCTGATGCAGGATCTCCGTACTTTCCAATACTTACAATATAGCATGGCCCTCCGCCGTTAGCAAAGTACATCTGTAACGCATAATACATTTTGTAAGAAGGTGTACTATTCAATCCCTTAATTTCGGTGATCGTATTTCCATCAACCTTTATCTCAATATTTTCCTGAGGATAAGCGTATCCAAAGTAGGTTTCATAATCTAATATTGAACTGATCCGGAAAGGTTTGAGATGTAAACTTCCTTTCTCAACCGCTTTTTCAGTATAACCGATAAAAGCAGGAATTGCCGTTGCTACCGGAGCCACGGAAGGTGGCAGGAGCGACACTTCGTTCACATACACACCCGGTGTTTTGTAATTTGCCATAGTTATTCTATTTTTAGATATAAATTATTGAATAGATTTTTTTTTCATTATTAGTGTCTTCCCATTCTTCAAGTGATCCTACCTGTGGGTTAGGAAGTTTCATTCCTCTTACAATATATCCGGAAGGGAATTCCGGATCTAATGCATCAGGATTTACAGTGATATCCCCGTTTTTCACCAATGGCAGATCTTGGTCTGTCTTGTAAAGATTATTATCTCCTTTTCGCCGATATCCCCACGTATATTTACTGTTCTCGAACCACATGTAAAATTGATTTCCTGTAATCAGCTGCTCCGTTAGTTGCCTTGTTTCATTTTCCGGGTCTGTATACACATGGTCACGAGTAACAGAATAAAGAGAATCAGAAACTTTCATTTGTATCGAAATGATACCGATAATTGCGTCTTCCGGTGAAATCTTATAATGCTTTTTGAATATTCTGGTTCCTCTCTTTCTTAACATATACGCGTCATCCACAATTGCCGGATTTGTTTCCTCCTCAGATTCAGGATCAGGAGGGAATGGCGGCGGGAAAAGCGGAATTAACGGAAATTGCCTCCACTCGCTATTCGTTAGCCAGAAAATTCGCTCAGGGCTTACTTTAACCGTTGTATATTCAGCAAAATAGTCGTCAGTAACCCTAACCATAAAATCCAGCTTCAAATCAGGAGATATTCCTACTACCGGCCTGTCAGGAAATGTACTTTCAACCGAAACCAGTATTTTAAAGGAGGTGTGATCCTTAAAAATCTTCATCCGCTGATTTTTAAGCTCCTTTTCTGTTTCAATAGTTGGTTGAATATCCAGATAAGAAGACCAGTTAAATTGAGATAACTGCTTTTCTCTTTTCTGTTTATCCATCCTGAAGAACGGATCAATTCCCAAATTCAGAAAATAATCATGGTACATGTGAATACTGAAAAGTTCTCTGTAAGTGTAATTAAATGACATGATCAGCCTCTTATTATTCGTTTATATTTCCTGAAATTTCTTTAATCGGAACAGCAGCTCCAACAGGTCTATTCCCCGCGATGCTCACCAAAGCCAGCTTGTAGAGTGCAGAAGGGAACTGCCTTCCGCCGAGCGTTCCCCAGATGTAATTCAAATCTTCGAAATTCGGAGTATACAGCTCCATCGAAAACTTAAAATAATCGGTCGGATTATATATGAAAATGTTATCCGGATAGCTTGAATTATTTTGTGTGAATACATTCTTCGTCTGGAAAAACTCAATGATTTTGGATAAGTAGAGCAATGATTCTTTGTATTCGTTTGCATTCGCGCTGAATAAAACATAAAGATTCAGATTAACTTCAGGGTTATAGTATTCTGTCTGATTATTGATCCTGCTCTGATTAGGGAAATTTCTGAGAGTAGCTTCTTCATCAATGGTAAGAAGGGAAACAACTACTTTGTTTTTCATGTTATTGGCAGTTTCTGCTTCAGAATCTGCCAGAGCAATATTATCCAATACAACGGTGTCATCCGGAACATTCGGAATTTGTTGCTGAAAGTAAATATTTAGTTCTGTGGTGAGGATTTGTAATGCTTCATATATCATACCTTGTAGCTGTTAGCTTTCATGAGTGCAATATAGACCATCTAAATGAATAAAGATTAATCATAAATACCTGTTTTACATTAGGTATTTTTACCCTATTTTATGATTTTTCTTTCTAATATTTAACTTTTAGATAAGCGATTATTATGAAATAAATACGCAATTCGTCAGGTGCAGACAAGTCTCAGCCTGTGAAATTGTTAATAATCATATTATTAATGGTTCCTCCTGTCTAAAACCTGTACGGTTTATAGCTATATCTTATATTTTTTCAAAAAGTACTTTTACAAATAAAAGTACTTATATTTGAATAAGTTTTTTTTTGAAATAATGAAAAATACTTTAATATTCATTCTGGCTTATTTATCTGGTACGCTAGGAGCTTACACTCAAAATATGATAAAAGGGAAAGTGTCAGACGAGCACAACGTCGCCCTACCTGGTGTAAACGTTTTTATCAAAGGAACAATTGAAGGAACGTCCACTGACGAAAACGGTAAATTTAGTATCAAAACTAATCTCACGGGTGATGCGATTATTGTCTTCAGGCACATTGGTATGGATGAAGTGCAGTTACCTGTTTCTATTCATAAAGAAATAGCGGACATTTCTATCCAAATGAGAGAAAAAAGCACTGAAATTGAAGAAGTGGTTATTTCCGCAGGAAATTTCGGTGTTGGTGACCGGAACAAAGCTACTGTCATGAACACAATGGACGTAGAAACCACCGCAGGAACAGACGGAGATATTACAGGCGCATTGCGGACACTGCCCGGCACGCAGCAAATTGGTGAGAGTGGACAACTGTTTGTAAGAGGCGGAAGCGGAGATGAAACCAAAATCATAATCGACGGGCTGGATATTCCCAATCCTTTCTTTACTGGCGTTCCCGATGTGGCACAACGAAACCGTTTTTCACCACATCTGTTTAAAGGTATTGTATTCAACACAGGCGGTTATTCCGCACAATATGGTGGTGCGTTATCATCTGTGCTTGCATTGGAGACCAAAGATCATCCAGCAAAACCATCAACGGTTATTGCCCTTATTCCTTATGGCGGACAGGTCGGGCACGATTTCCTGAATAAAAAGAAAGATATGTCGGGCGGATTTGATGTCGGTTATTCCAATTTCGGATTATATTACAAAGTCGTTCCGCAAAACGTGGACTGGCTGAAAGCTCCCGAAAGCGGGATGATAACGGCTAATTTTCGCAAGAGCACAAAAGGAAACGGAATGATTAAATGGTATGGTTATGGCAATCTGCTCCGACAATCCATTAATTATCCTGATGTGGAGCAACAGGGGAAAATGTTTCCATACAGTGTGAAAAATGCTAATGCTATTTCATTATCGACCTACACCAGAAATCTTTCTGAAAAATGGAAAATGTACGCGGGATATGGCTTTAATTTCAATAAAGATCATATCGAAATGCAAAACACATTAACTGAAACGACTTCGCTCCAGCAGCAGCTAAGAATGGTATTTACAGGAAAGCTTACCCATTGGTCGAAAGTTAATATTGGAACGGAAGGATTTCATTTGAATATAACAGCTGACACTTTGCAGATCAGCCAGCCATTAAAATTCAGAGATAATGAAGCAGCAATGTGGGTAGAAAGTGATTTAAATGTCAACCGTAGTTTTATTATTCGTCCGGGAATAAGAGGAGAGTATAACGCAGCTACCGGTAAAGCTGTTTTTCTTCCCCGCTTGTCATTTGCTTACCGTACCAACCGATACAGCCAGCTGAACCTTTCGGCAGGCGAATACGCGCAGAAGCCCAACTATCTTTTCATTGCAGAAAACCCGGCATTGCATTTTACAAGAGCAACACATTACATTGCCAATTTTCAATATGCGCATAAAAAGCGAATTTTTCGGATGGAAGCCTACTACAAAGATTATCGCAAGTTACTGACAACCAAACCCCAAACGGAAAACAACGGCTACGGCTATGCAGGCGGAATAGATGTTTTCTGGCGGGATGCCAAATCTGTCAAAGGATTTGATTACTGGATTTCTTATACGTGGCTGCACACCGAAAGAAAGTTTATGGATTATCCTGTCCTCGCAATGCCGACGTTTGCTTCACCACACACAGCGCACCTTGTCGTGAAATATTTCTTCGAACGCATCGGGCTTTTTGTCGGCAGCTCTTATTCCGTAGCAGCCGGACGGCCGTATTACAATCCCAACAATCCCGAATTTCTGGCAGACAGAACACCTGTTTATAACAATCTGAATTTCAATATCGCTCTGTTGCGCAAATGGGGAAAAACATTCAACACCTTTGTATTTGCCGTCAACAACCTTACAGGAAACAAGCTGATTTTCAGCTATAGGTATGCAACGGACGGCAGTTACCATGTACCTGTCGCTCTACCTTATCAGCGTAGCTTTTTAATCGGTTGGTTTATCAGCATCGGACAGGATAAATCGAGAGAAATTTTAGAACAATTACCTTAAAAAATAAAGATTATGGGGCGCAGAAAACACAGATAAAGCAGATTTTCACAGATAAAAAATCATAATGAATCATATAAATCAGCGTTTTCTGCGTGCTATATCAAAAAACCAAAGCAAATCCCTTAACTATATAAATACAATGATTAAAACAATAATTTCAACATTCATGCTGTCATTCGGCTTAACGGCATGCTTTGCTCAAAGCCCTTTTGATCACCTTATTACTGAGCGTATTGCCGAACTGGACACTGCATATAGTGCAGACACCTTACAACGGCTTGCCAACGATTTTGAACGGATAGCTCTGGTAGATGAAAATAATTGGCTGACACAGTATTACACAGCTTATTCCTATGTTCAATTAGCATATCTGGCAAAAGGAGAACAGATTGATGCATATTGTAACCAGGCAGAAACGTATCTGAAAAATGCAGAAAAATTACAGCCGAAAAATTCTGAAATCTATGCATTGTATGCATATCTCTACGGAGCAAAAGTAAATGTTGACCCCATACAAGAGGTGCGGAAATGGGCCGAAAAAGCGCAAACTATATAGATCTTTCCATTAAGGCAAACCCTGAAAATCCACGTCCGTATCTAATCCGTGCGATGGGGATTTACTACACACCCAAAGCGTTCGGAGGCGGTGCGGAAAAAGCCGTTCCTTACCTGGAAAAGGCACTGGAAAAATACGAAGCATTTAAGCCGGAATACGTGAATGCGCCGGATTAGGGAAAAGCACTGACAGAGCAACTGTTGAAGGAGTGTCTGAAAGGCAGGTAGCTGGTTTCTAAAGAAAATCCGAATAGAAAGACACGGGAAATTCAGTTGGGCGTGTCCCTCTTGGGGCGGGCTATCCGCTGTATCTTTTACTCCGCTAAAGCTCCACAAAAGGATGCCGCTTTTATCCCTCACGCGAAGTGAACGGTAAAGATGCAAACAAGTAAACAAAATATAAAAAACAGTTGCATATCCCGGCTGAAATATGTACAAAGCCAACTTTTTTCTATTTTTGTAATGTGGCAGATGTACATTCCAAAGAAACGAGAAGCTATAACATGAGTCAAATCAGAGGGAAGGATACTAAACCTGAGCTCCTGGTAAGGAAATTTCTGTTTTCAAATGGTTTACGCTACAGACTGTACGATAAAAAGCTGCCAGGAAAACCTGATATAATATTACCGAAATATAAAACAATCATTTTTATACACGGTTGTTTCTGGCACGGACACGAAGGCTGTAAATATTCAGCATTACCTGAAACAAGAACTGAATTTTGGTCAGAAAAAATTGAAGGAAATAAAAAGCGAGATAAAGAAAATATTGAACAACTAAAAAATAAAGGATGGAATGTTTTAATAGTTTACGGATGTGAACTGAAAAAAAACAGGCAAAACGAAACATTAAACGATATTTTACATAACATACAAAACCAATCATTAAATTGATTTATAGTATGAAAGAAATAATTGAAAGCACACAAAAACTATATAAACTCAAAGCAGTGGATTTCTTCTGTTCTGGCGGAGGAATGAGCTACGGAATGCAGGAAGCGGGAATTCAAATTCTTGCAGGAATTGATTTTGATGAAAATTGTAAGGCTACTTATGAGGCTAATATAAAAGGAGCAGAATTTATACATGCGGATGTATTTGACTTGAAAGAACAAGAACTTGAGGAAAAGCTATTTTTAAAGAAAAATGATGATGAGCTTATTTTAATCGGGTGTAGCCCTTGTCAGTTCTGGAGTATTATTAATACAGATAAAACTAAGTCTGCCAAATCAAAAAATTTGCTGGTAGAATTTTCCCGTTTTGTCAAATACTTCCGCCCCGGCTACGTTGTGGTAGAGAATGTTCCGGGAGTTTTGAGAAGAAAGGAAGAAAGTGGTTTAAATGAGTTTATAGAATGGCTCAAAAACAATGGTTATAAAAATCCTCACTTTAAAGTTCATAATGTAAACGATTTCGGAGTTCCTCAAAACAGAAAGAGATTTACTTTAATTGCTACCCGTATTTCCAAAGAGGAAATAAAACCCTTAGAATCAAAAGGAAAGAGAATGGTTGTAGAAGATGTTTTAGGAGTAAAAAAAGGATTCCCAACAATTAAACCTGGTCATCAGGATACATCAGATTTTCTCCATACAGTTCCTAATATCAGCAATATTAATAAACGAAGACTTCAAAAAGTAGAAAAAGACGGGGGTGATAGACGAGGCTTTGCAAATGACCCTGAATTACAATTACCTTGTTTTATTGGAAAGGATAATTCTTTTAAAGATACATTCGGGCGTTTATGGTGGAAAAAACCGGCACCAACAATCACAACAAAATTTTTAAGCATTTCTAACGGTAGGTTTGTTCATCCGGAAGAAGATAGGGCTTTATCCATAAGAGAAGGAGCTACGTTACAATCTTTTCCTAAAACATATAAATTTAAAGGTAGTAGTATTGCAAATATTGCCAGAATGATTGGTAATGCTGTGCCACCTAAATATGCCACTGCTATTGGTAAAGCAATAATACAGAATCATAAATGAAAGTAAATTTCTCAATATCCCCACGCATATTATCACACCTTGGTGAAGACCTCATTAAGAATGAAAGCATAGCTTTATTTGAGTTGATAAAAAACTCTTATGATGCTTGTGCAAAACACTGTATTGTGGACTTTAACTTTCAAAACGGGAAACTCAAATCTCTTACTATTGAAGATGATGGTTTTGGTATGAGTAAAGATATTATTGAAACTGTATGGCTTGTTGTTGGTACGGATAATAAAAAGAAAAATCTTGAACCAAACCAATGTGGGAGGATTCCTTTAGGGGAAAAAGGCATCGGAAGGCTCAGCATTCATAAATTAGGCAATAAGATTACCATAATTTCAAAGGCAAAAGAAAGTAATGAAATTGAATTATCTATCGACTGGAGTAAACTTTATACGGCTAAAGATATTAATGATTTTCCGATAGATTTAATTGAAAATTCTCAATCAAAAACATTTTTAAATTCCACAGGAACAAAAATAATCATTGAAAATCTTAAAACAGATTGGGATAGACGTCAGTTAAGGGAAGTTCATAGAAATATTACATCCCTCAACAGCCCTTTTTCCGAGGGAAATGATGCGTTCAGTGTTTTGGCTACAAGCAACACAAGTGTTTTTGAAGGACTGCCTGATTTTGAAGATATAAAGAGTAATGCTCTCTATTTTGGTCATTGTAAAATGAGAGGAGGTGAAATAGTAGAGTTTAAATATGATTTTAAACCTTGGAATTCTCTTGATAGGGTAGATTCTGGAAGAAAAGTTGAGCTGAAAGATTTACTTGAGGAAGATAGGTTAATTAAAAAATGGAATTCAGAAACAAGAAAATTTGAGGATATTGATTTAGATGAAAGTGAAGTTGGTACGATTGAGTTTGATATAGTGATTTTTGATACTGATGCACAAATTTTCAGTTATGTAAATACAGAAAAAAAAGCATTAAAGGATTACTTAAGAGAAAACGGAGGAGTAAGGGTTTACAGAGATGGTGTACGGGTTTATAATTATGGAGAGCGGGATAATGATTGGTTGGGCATTGACCTGAAGAGGGTTCATAGAGTTGGGGGAAATGTGAGTAATAATATTGTCATTGGTTCGGTTAAAATTAAAAGAGATTCCAGTACAGGTCTTATAGAAAAGACAAACAGAGAAGGGTTTATAGAGAATGAACATTATTTTGATTTTGTTGAGGCTGTAAACTATGCACTTTCTTTAATTGTGAGAGAGAGAAACATTGACAAAGCCCTACTCACAACTTTATACAAAAAGCATCGCTCTGTTGAACCTGTATTGTCTGACTTAAACGAGGTAATGGCATTGGTTGATGAAAGAGTTGATGATAAAGAAATAAAAGATGAAATATTAAAATATTTATATAGAGTTAATGACCAGTACAAAGAGGTTAAAGAAGTACTGATTAAAAGTGCAAATGCTGGGCTGAATTTAGGAATTGTGATTCACGAATTAGACAAACTGATTGCAGAATTAACAGGTTGTATCGAACGGAATGAGAAAGACAAAGCGGTTAGAATCTCTCTTTCATTGGAAAAAATAATACGAGGATACTCTGCAATGTTAAAAAAATCAGATATTCGGTTACACTCTTTAAGTGAGATTGTTTCAATTGCTTTAGATAATTATGAGTTCAGATTTTTAGACCACTCAATTAATATTATTTCTAATTGGAAAAATTCAAATCTTGAAGCTTATTTGGCAAAGGCTGAATCTATTTCAGTTGTTACTAACTTATTAGACAATGCTATTTTCTGGCTTAGTTATGCCAGAAAATCTGACAGATATATTTCCGTTTTTATTACAGACCAAATCAAAGGATATAACTCAATTGTGGTATCAGACAATGGACCGGGATTTAGCTTACCGTTAGATGTTGCCGTAGAGCCTTTTCAAACAGGAAAGCCACATAATATTGGCTCTGGATTAGGGCTTCACGTAGCGAAAGAAATGATGACAGCAATGAAAGGTAAATTATTATTAATATCAGATGAAAATGAAATCGATTTTCCAAAACCTGTTAAGGATAATAGGGTTAATAAAGCAATTGTTGTCCTCTGTTTTCCAAAAGAGAAAAAATAAAGATATACGAAAGAATATGCTACAAGAATTTATTACGAGTGCATTAGTTATCGATGATGATTTTGAAGAAGTTAAAGATTTAATCTCTTATTTAGAAGATGAAAAAGATATTTGGACAAAATATTTTTCTCCTTCCGATATAGAATCAAAAACAACATCATTTAACAATAGGAAGATAATTTTTCTTGATTTGTATTTAGATGACTCCAGAAGTTGTACGGATAACATTGCTATAATTAGAAAATATTTTAAATCAATATTAGGTCAGGATTTTGGCACATATGGGATTGTCTTGTGGACAAAACATACTAATCATTTTGAAGATTTTTGTGATAAAATTTTCCAAAAAAATAATCCTTTCACGCTTCCTCTATTTGTTATACCTTTAGATAAAACAAAATATAAAAGACAAGGAAATTATCAGGGAGTTTTAGAAGAATTAGAAGAAAAGTTAACAACGGATGTTGCATCTTCTTTTTTTGTAGAGTGGAATAAAGCGGTAAAAAAAGGTTCTGACAATACTATTTCCACATTATACAGTTTGTTTGACACAAACGAGAAAAAGAACAAACATCTTGAAGCGGTATTGTATGAATTGGCTTGTAATTATACTGGTATTCCTGAAGGAAATATTAAGAACTACGACTTGCAAAAAGATTTGGTAAAATCATTAATGGATAGTTTGCAGTTTGAAATATCAGGAAATTATCAAGCGGTTGAAAAATTATTTTCGGAGCCAAATAATTTGAATTATTCTGACACAGCCGAAGAAAAGAAAAAAGTTTTTTCTAAGCTAAACTCATTGCTGTTGTTGGATTTTCAAAACTTGACTCAAAATTTTGTGCTTCCAGGTAATATTTATGAAATCCAGACTGATGAACCCTTACTATCAATCAACGAGATTTTTTACAAAAACAATAAAAAGATTGAAAAACTTGTATTAAATGACGAAGGCGATGTGAAAGTAAATAAACGTATTGTTATTGAAATTACACCACCTTGCGATTTTGCTCAAAACAAAAAACAATCATTATCCAGGGTTGTTGGCGGACTAATGATAGATGATGATAATAAAACAAAACAGTATTTCAGCGGAGATAGCTTCTATTCTTATTTACACCCTGTCTTTATTGACGGCTACGAAAAACCACAGAAAATAATTTTTGATTTTTATAGATTTCAAACAATTAAGGAAGACGAACTAAAAGACCTGTCTAAATATAAAATCATAGCAAAAGCTAAGGATAAATTATTTGCTGATATTCTTCAAAAACTATCTTCTCATACAGCAAGATTAGGTATTGCAATAATTAACCACTAATTATTGATTATAAAAACAGAGAAACAATGAACCTAAGTTTTACAAAAGAAGAATTACTTCACGCTATCAGGTATATAGATGAAAATCCTCAATTAAAAAACGGAAGACATTCTTCAACTTACGATTTGGTATATGAAGATAAAAAATATCCACCTGTTTTAGTACTCTCCGTTGCGAATGAGTTAAAAGGAGGAGAGGAGATAACATTATCTGATTTTAAAAATAATGTTGAGATACCGTTTAGTATTCTTAGAGAAAAAGGCTTTGAAATAAAACCAAAGTCAATAAACAACAAAGAACAATTCAAATCTTGGGTTTTAAAAGATTTAACAGAAAAATCAGGTGCAGGTCCAGCATATATTACTTCATTAAACTGGCTTTCTGATAAATTCTACGAGAAAGGAAAAATAGACAAAAAATCCATTTTTGAAATTGAAAATATAGATTTAATTACAGAGTTACATTCGGAGGTAAAGAAAATTCAACGAGATAAATCTTCATATATTTATAACAAAGAGGCTCCGTCCTATGGAGAAAGGTATTTCTATTCAGCAAGTTTGAGTAAATACAAAGAATTTTTATTGTTTAAAAACGGAACTAATATGCCACAAGTGGGTAAAAAAGAATCCAAAACGGAAGAACTAAATGTCAATTCTTTCACTGAAAGTGTACTTGAATCCGGTTTAGTTTTCTCAGAAACGCTTATCAACCGCTTTGTGGCTTCGTTACTTACAAAACCATTTGTGTTATTAACAGGTTTATCAGGTTCGGGAAAGACAAAAATTGCACAAAGTTTTGTGCAATGGATTTCTGAAAATGAAAATCAGTACCGGATTATTCCTGTCGGCTCAGACTGGACTAACAGAGAACCTTTATTGGGTTACCCGAATGGTCTGAACTCCAAAGAATATATTTTGCCGGATTCCGGTGCTTTGAATTTAGTCATTGAAGCAGCCAAAGCAGAAAATCAGCACAAGCCTTATTTTCTGATTCTGGACGAAATGAATCTCAGTCACGTTGAACGTTATTTTGCCGATTTTCTGAGTATTATGGAATCGGAGGATAAAATTATGCTGTATTCCGGTTCTCAAAGAAAAAGTCCTGACGGAACGGAGATTCCTACACATATTTTCTGGCCGAAGAATTTGTTTATCATTGGTACGGTCAATATTGATGAAACAACTTACATGTTCAGTCCGAAAGTGTTAGACAGAGCCAATACGATTGAATTCCGTGTAGATGCGGATAACATCAGGAGCTTTTTTGTTTCACCATCAAAAACGGATTTGTCTGTTTTGCAGGGAAAAGGGGCTTCTATGGCACAGCATTTTTTAACGTTAGCTGCCGATAATCATATTGAAAAAGAAGAGGACTACACCGAAATTTTCGTGAAATTCTTTGATGAATTAAAGAAAATCGGAGCAGAGTTTGGCTACAGAACAGCCGTTGAAATGCTCCTTTTGATAAAGAAACTGAATGCTGTCGGAACATTTACCCAAGAACAAAGTACAGATATTGCCGTGATGCAGAAATTACTGCCTAAACTTCACGGTTCACGAAGTAAGATTTCCAAAATTCTGGATGCTTTGATTACTCTTTGTCTGAAAGAAGGAAAAACATTCTATATTGCAAAAAGTGAAGAAGTGAATCAGGAAGATATCTTGTATCCAATCGCTTTTGAAAAACTGGTTCGTATGTACAAAAATGCTTTGGACAATGGTTTCACAAGCTATGCAGAGGCTTAGTTTATGGAAGAGCATTGCCTTCATATATCATTGGATGAAATTGAATCCGGACTGATACTTTCCGTTTATCCGGAAGGGAATTCTGATTTCCGTATAATTGATTCTTTTGATGCCACTGAATTTTCTGAAAGCAGATATCAGATTCTGGAAGGTAACACTTACGAATATCATTTTAATAAAGACAATTACCGCCTGCAAACAGGTATTCCCGGAATTGTCGTTCCCTCAAAAAGACAACCTTCTTCCGGCAGAATTGTTCCGAATATTTATGTCGGTACACTTACTTTTGAAATAACAGATACTGCAAGAGAAGATTTTTGTCATAAGCTGGATGTAGAAGTTTTAGCTACAAAGTTTAATAAGGAGCTTGATAAAAGTTACAGGGAAAATTACCGCTATATGCTGGAAAGCATTACGGATAAGTGTACCGAATTGCTGATGCAGATTAATACGCCTGTTTATCAAACTTTTGAAATTGATTTTGACAGTGATGAGGGAACAATATATCAGCATTTCTGTTTTGTTCAGTCTATTATTAACAATCCAATTTTCACGGAATCTGTTGAAAAAATTATCAGCAATCCCAAAACAAGTTGGGAAGAAGAATCCGAATCTACCGACATCAGGAAGATAGGAAGAATCAATAATCATTCACTCCGGCAGATTGTCTCAGGCTCAAACCGTATGACATTACCCGAAAATCATTCTGTAAGAAAATACGGGATTGATTCTGTTCCGTTAAGAATTAATCATTTCAGGAAAACTGAAAATATTGATACACCGGAAAACCGCTTTATCAAATATGTTTTAGAAACGTTTAAACGGTTCTGTGAAGATTGTTTAGTCGTTTTTAAGAAATTCAAAATGACGAAGCCAACCAATGAAGCAGGATATATGATTCACACGCTGGATATTCATTTGAGTCATCCTTTTTTCAAAGAAATCAATCCGCCGACTTCGCTGAAACTGAACAGTCCTGTTTTGCAGAAGCGAAGTGGATACCGTGAAATATTAAACCGATGGCTGCAATTTGATTTTGCTTCAAAATTGGTTTGGAAAGGCGGTGATGATGTTTACAAAGCTGGTAAAAAAGATATTGCCACGCTGTATGAATACTGGTTGTTTTTTACTCTGTACGATTTAGTAAAAGAGAAATTTGAAATTGAACACATTTCATTTGATGACAAAGCTTACAATCATTTGATTGTTGAAACCAATGACGGCTTAAGTGTAATGCTGAAATCGGGTAAACACACGGCATTACAAGGAACGTTTACAAAAAGAAACCGTGATTTGAACATCAAATTTTCCTATAACCGTACTTTCAAGGGAGGTGTAAAATATCAGGATAAAGTCAGTGGAAGCTGGACAGCACCATTAAGACCGGATTATACATTGAGTATCTGGCCGAAAATATTTTCAGAAAAACAGGCAGAAGCCAATGAATCCATTGTGCATATTCATTTTGACGCGAAATATAAGATTGATAATTTTTATCAGGCTGTTCATTCAGATTTGGAAGGAGAGGAGTTGGAACAGGAGCTGAATCAGGAAGACAGAGATGAACGAAAAGGAAGTTATAAAAATGTAGATTTGCTAAAAATGCACGCTTATAAAGATGCGATTCGGCGTTCAGGAGGAGCTTATATTTTGTATCCGGGAGCAAAAGAACAACCCTTCAGAGGTTTTCACGAAATTATTCCCGGCTTAGGAGCTTTTTCTGTTAATCCCTCATCAGGTAATGCAGATGTAAAGGAATTATCGAATTTCATAGACCTTGTGATTGAGCATTTACTCGACCGGACTTCTCAGCGTGAGAAACTGTCCAGCGAAACTTATCATATCTTCAAAGACCCAAAATCTGATTATAATGTTGTACAGGAACGTATTCCTGAATATTTCGGAAAAGAAAAGATTTTTGCAGATGAAACACTAGTATTAATCGGTTTTTATAAAAGTGAGGAACAGTTACAATGGATATTAAAAAATAAGCTTTATAATCTTCGTACAGGCACAGACAGAGGTTCTCTTCCGCTGTCTGAAATGAATATCAATGCAAAATATCTGATTCTCCACGGAACAGGTGAGTTGGAAACGGATAAAATCTTTAAATTGAAACCTACAGGAGTAAAAATATTCTCACAGAATGATTTAATTAAAAAAAACTATCCTGATCCTAAAGGCGAATTATATATCATTTACGAAATAGAGAAAGACGCTTCAGAAGATTTTAGAAGTATAAAATTTGATTTGAGAAAGTTGTCGAACTTTGCAACTTACAGAAATTCAGCAAAGCCGTTTTCAGAAACTTTATCAGAAGTTTTAAAATCTAAAATTATTGAATGACAAGTCTAACAGAGTCTTGCTGAACGGAGCTATTGTCCAGCCAGTACATTTTTTAATTATTACTGTCTGTCAATAGAAAAACGAGATAAACCAACCGATATGGACACCTGAAAAATAGTGAATGCATTGTCCGTACAATCATTTGACAAAGAAACAAATTCCTATGAAAAACCAGCTTGCGATCTTGACCGGAAGCTGCATTCGGAGGTGGCTCTGAAAAAGCCGTTCCTTACCTGGAAAAAGCATTGGAAAAATTTAATACATTCAAACCTGAACATGTCAATGATCCGGACTGGGGAAAAGCACTGGCAGAGCAACTATTAAAAGAATGTTTGAAATAGGCTAAAAATCAAGGTTTCCCTAACACGCACCAGTTTATCTATTTTAGCACAGATCCTTGCATTTCTTTAAAATCGGTTGTACTTATCTTCAATTTATTAAATTTGAAACTGATACAACAATAACATAACAATGATTTACTATGCCGGTAGCCCCTCAAAATGTAACTGATTATCCGAACAATAACGCATATTTCCTCGTTTGGAATTTTAAGAAAGACGTAACACCCGAAACAATAAAATCCGTATTCCAAAGAGTTTGTGCTTTGGTTATTAATCTCAATAACTCAGCGCTGGATCGTTTTCCGGATTCAAAATCGAGCTGTGTAATGGGAATTGGCTACGAAGCCTGGCTGAAACTGGAGCTGCCGGAACCGTTACCTAAAGAGCTGAAGAATTTTGAAACGATCAAAGGAGAAAAGCATATTGCAGTGGCAACAGGAGGAGATCTGCATTTTCAGATTCGTTCTGATGAAAAAAGCTTTGCCTACGATATGTCTTCCGTGATCTCCGGTTTTATGAAAGACATTGCGGAATGCACCGTGGAAGTCCAGGGTTTTCGTTATTGGGACAGCCGTTCCATTCTGGGATTTGTGGATGGAACCGAAAATCCACACGGCACAGACCGGGATCATTTTGCAGTAATTAATGAGCAGGAGGACCCGGAATATAAAGGAGGAAGCTATCTGTTTGTCCAGAAGTATATTCATAATCTTGATGCATGGAAGTCACTTCCGGTAGAAGAACAGGAAAAAGTGATCGGCCGGTCAAAAGATAATGATATAGAAATGGCGGACGAGGTAAAGCCTAAAAACTCACACATCGCTTTAGCAAATATTGGTGACGATTTTAAAGTAGTACGCGATAATATGCCCTTTGGAAATGTGGCTACCAATGAAATGGGAACTTATTTTATTTGTTATGCAAGCACATTCCGTACAGTACAGAAAATGCTGACCAATATGTTTATTGGCGACCCACCCGGAAATTATGACCGGATCCTGGATTTCAGCACCGCCAAAACAGGCGCTTTGTTTTTTGTGCCGTCCCTGGACATGCTGGATGATTTTGCGGGTTAAAATTGCACGAACAACGAATACCGGGCTACCAAAGAGAATGGCATCTATTGATAAATATAGACTGACTTTCGATTATAAATAAGATAATCGTTTTAAATTTGAATAACGAAGAATGGAAACAACCGGCAAACATACCATTTATACAATAGGCCATTCCACGCATAACCTGGATGATTTTATCAAAATGCTGCAATCTTTCGGAATAAAAACGCTGGCGGATATCCGGGGGCTTCCGGGTTCAAGGAAGTTTCCGCAGTTTGATAAGGAAAACCTGGAACTATCATTACAGGATAACAACATCCGGTATATTCATTTAAAAGATTTGGGCGGAAGGAGAAAAATGCGTAGAGATTCGAAGAATACCCGGTGGCGCAACGCTTCTTTCCGTGGTTATGCCGATTATATGGAAACTGAAGGTTTTAAAAAAGGTATTATTGAGCTGGAAGCAATCGCGTTGAACTCGCCTACCGCCTATATGTGTGCCGAAGCAGTATGGTGGCGCTGCCACCGTTCCATGGTGTCTGACTATCTGAAAGCAAAAGGCTGGACGGTACTACATATTATGGGCGTACGCAAGGCCGAAGAACATTCTTACACATCTCCTGCAAGAGTGGTGGGCGACCGTGTATTTTATTCTGATTAAAATAAATACCCGTCGGAACTGTTTAATAACTAATACAAGTATGGAAAATAAGCATAACAAACAAGAAGCGGAAGAAAAGATAAATTATATTTATCAGGTGCTGCAAAATATCGGAAATTCCGAACGGAAAAGCGGTTTTCATTATGTCATCTGGGGAATCGCGATTGCGCTGGCAATGGTAGCCCATTACATTTTTTATATCAATTCAGCACCGCGTAATGCTACTTACACATGGATTATCATTACGGGCCTGGCAACTGTTTTGTCAGTCACCTATTCCATAAAAGAAAGGAGGAGAATAAAAGCCGAAAGCAACGAAAAAAGCCACACCAGCTCTGTTTCGCTGATATTTCACACCTTTCTGTTTCTCCTGCTTTTCGTAATACACAAAACAGGCTTACAACCTGTTCCCGTAATATTTCTGGTGTACGGAGCATGGCTGTTAGCAACAGGAAGTATCATTAAATTCCGCCTGCTTATTTTCGGAGGTATTTTAAATTGGGCAATGGCATTAACAGCTATTTATGTTTCCCTGCCCTACCAGCTGCTTTTAGGCGCTTTGGTTTGTCTGTTAAGTTATACTTTGCCAGGTTATTTGCTAAACAAAAGAACTTTTGTAAATGCTTAAAGAGTTAGACCCTTTGCTGCATAATTCGCAATTGCGTTTGGGCGTCGTTTCCATACTCATCACGGTAAAGGAAGCGGAGTTCGCCTATCTGTGCGAACAAACCAAGGCAAGCGAGGGAAACCTGAGCATACAGCTGAAAAAGCTGAAAGAAGCGGGTTACATCGAAATCATTAAAGGATACAAGGGGAATTTCCCTCTTACAACCTGCAAAATAACCACATTAGGAGCAAAAAAATTCAAAGCATACATTGACGCATTGAAAAGCTATATTGATTTTAAGCAAAGTTAAAAAACCCATTACAAACCTAAATATATTTGTAATGGGCTTCAATGGATTTCGTTTTGCACAAATAATGCAAAACATATATGAAAATTAATTTCTGTACAATGTCTGTTTTACAGCCTTCACTATTCTTTCCACATTCGGAAGTGCTTCATCAATTAACGAAGGTGCAAAAGCAAATGGTGTATCTGTTTGTGTCACTCTCATAACCGGTGCATCCAGATAGTCAAAAGCGTAACGCTGTAAATGATAAGAAATTTCAGAAGAGATAGAAGCCAGCGGCCAGGACTCTTCTACCACCACACAACGGTTTGTTTTTTTAACAGATTCCACAACCGCAGCATAATCAATAGGGCGAACCGTTCTCAAATCAATAATTTCACAGGAAATACCTTCTTTTTCTAAATATTCCGCTGCTTCATAAGCTACCTTTATGATCTTCCCGAAAGAAACTATTGTAACATCTGTTCCTTTTCGTTTAACATCTGCCACACCAATCGGAATGATGTATTCCCCTTCAGGAATTTCACCTTTATCTCCGTACATTTTCTCTGATTCCAGGAAAACGACAGGGTCATTATCCCTGATCGCCGCTTTCAGCAAGCCTTTGGCATCATATGGATTAGAAGGAGTAATCACTTTTAATCCCGGAACGTGTGCATAAAAAGCTTCAAAACTTTGAGAGTGTGTAGCTGCTAATTGTCCTGCCTGCCCGTTCCCGCCACGAAATACAATCGGGCAATGATATTGTCCTCCGGACATCTGCAACATTTTTGCCGCGCTGTTGATAATCTGATCAGCTGCAAGAATTGCAAAGTTCCAGGTCATAAACTCCACCACCGGGCGAAGACCGTTCATTGATGCTCCAACAGCAATACCGGCAAAACCTAATTCGGCAATTGGAGTATCGATTACGCGTTTCGGACCAAATTCATCCAGCATTCCCTGCGAAACTTTATAAGCGCCGTTATACTCGGCAACTTCTTCTCCAAGTAAAAATACGCTCTCATCACGACGCATCTCCTCGGACATCGCTTCTCTTAAAGCTTCTCTAAATTGTACAACTTTCATGAAATTAAAAATTACTTCCTTTATTTAAGAACGACTCCAAAAATATAAAAAAACAATTAGATGCATAATTTATTTCTCTATTATGATTAATGAGAGCGCTCATTTATTATGCATGCTTAATATTTTTTTCACTAAAAAACTCCTTTTTTTCAATTTAGTTTTATTAAGTTTGTGCGCATAAGATTATATAAAAACAAAACAGATGAATATATTAGTTTGTATAAGTAAGGCACCGGACACTACTTCAAAAATTGCTTTTACGGATGGCAATACGAAATTTGATGAAAACGGTGTTCAGTATATCGTGAATCCTTACGATGAGTGGTATGCTTTGGTAAGAGCGCTGGAACTGAAAGAGAGTAACGGAGGAAACGTAACGATCATTACAGTCGGAACAGCTGCTGACGAAGCAGTGATCCGGAAAGCATTGGCTATCGGGGCGGATGATGCAGTCAGAATTGATGTAAATCCTGTTGATGCCTTTGAAGTGGCTTCTCAAATTGCCAGCTATGCCAAAGAAAATAATTATGACCTGATTCTTACCGGAAAAGAAACTATTGATTTCAACGGTTCCCAGGTTGGATCTATGATTGCCGAATCATTGGATTTACCATACGTAGCATTAGCTTCTAAATTAGATCTTAACGGTCAGACGCTGCGCTTAGAGCAGGAAATTTCCGGCGGTATCCAGGTTCTGGAAGTAAGCTACCCTGCTGTTGTTTCATGTGCTAAGGGAATGGCAGAACAACGTATCCCAAACATGAGAGGTATTATGGCTGCCCGTACAAAACCATTGAAAGTTGTTCCTGCTTATGCAAGCGAAACATATACTTCTTTCGAATCCTTCTCCTTACCTGAAGCGAAAAAAGCGGTAAAACTAATTGATCCTAACAATATGGACGAATTAGTAAGCTTGTTACACAATGAAGCGAAAGTTATTTAATAAACTAAAAAAATTAAAATGTCAATATTAGTATATATCAGCGGAGAACATGCCGGAGCAAAGGCTTCTCATGAGGCAGTTACTTACGCAAAAAAATTAGGCGGCGATGTAGTTGTTGTTGCTTCCGGTAATTCATCTGAGTTAGCAGATCTGGGTACTTACGGCGCTTCTAAGGTATTGGTAGACGCAAACGTATCCGATGCGGACAGCAAACAAGTTACGGCCTTAGTTGCCAAAGCGGTTGAAGCAACAGGTGCAGATACAGTTATTTTTTCTCACGATTTAATTTCAAAAGCAGTTGCTCCGCGTTTATCTGTCCGTTTAAAAGCAGGCCTGGTTTCAGGAGCAGTAGCTTTACCGGAAGGCGATAAAATAAAAGTAAACGTGTTCTCAGGAAAGGCATTCGGGTATGTTACCGTGAAAACAGCAAAAAAAATCATCGCATTATTACCAAACTCTATTTCTCCGGAAGCGACAGGTAGTGCTTGTCCGGTTGAAAACTTCGACGCTGGTACAGGTAGTGCAGCAGTAAAAGTAGTAGACAAGAAAATCCCGGAAGGAGAAGTTCCGCTTCCTGAAGCAGAAGTGGTAGTTTCTGCCGGACGCGGATTGAAAGGCCCTGAAAACTGGGGAATGGTAGAAGAGCTGGCAAAATTATTAGGAGCAGCAACAGCATGTTCCCGTCCGGTAGCTGACATCGGCTGGAGACCTCATCATGAGCATGTGGGGCAGACAGGTCTTGCGATCCGTCCGAATTTATACATTGCGATTGGTATCTCCGGTGCTATTCAGCATTTGGCAGGTGTGAACGGCTCTAAAACGATTGTTGTCATCAATACTGACCCGGAGGCTCCTTTCTTCAAAGCTGCTGATTACGGAGTTGTTGGAGATGCTTTTGAAGTAGTTCCAAGACTAATTGAAGCAGTAAAAAAATTCAAAGGCTAACAGGTTAAATACTCTTATGAGTTTTAAAATACAAAACAGGCATTCTAAAGAATGCCTGTTTTGTTATCAGGAATTTTACCTGGTGAAATAGGAGTATATTTCCCTTCAATCCTTGTTATAAACAAGGTTATTTACCTTGAAAGAAATCCTCGATATCCCGTCCGGCTTTATCCATGCTATTATTGAAATCACGCTTAAACTCCTCCCACTTATCATCCGCAATATCCGCGTTTCTTTCTAATTTAGCTCTTAATTCCCGATTGGTTTCTTTTGCCCGGGCAATAGCTCGGTTATAGTTTTCTCTTGTTTCACCTTTCAGGTCTTTTGCTTTTGCTTCCATATCAGCGATACGTTCATCGCTCGTCCTGATACGTTCGTTCGCATCTCGTACATATTCTTCACGGGCTCTTCTCAACTTTTCCCTGGCTTCTGCGACATCTTCCGCAGCTTCTCTTTTTGTTTCATCCAGGTTTTCTTTTGCATTCTCCACTCTCTCTCCGTTATTGGTACAAGAAACTATACTTGAAGCAATAAACATCATTAAAACTGCCTTTCCTAAAATTACTCTTTTCATATTTGTTTATTTTGGTTGTTTCTGTCATTTTTCAACGATAGGCTTGTACAAATCCTGTATCTCATTGATGGATCTGTAAATACCGTCACGCTGGGAAAGCAGATCTCCAAAAGCAGCCTCTTCCAGTTTGCTTTTCAGCTTCGGCAGGGTCTCATCATACAATTTCAATGCTGTATTTTCTCCAAACTCACAGTTCATCAGCATATTCTTGTAATCATCGATATTGAGCATATTCTTAATGTTCATCCAGACACGGAAAACAGAACCTTCTATTGATTGCTCTTCCAGCGGTTCTCCTCCGATCTCCCGGATTATTTCCTTGATACGCTCGATATACTTCTGGCTTTGTTGTGCCTTCCCTGCTGCAACCATCAGTACATTCGGATAATCCACACCGAGTTTTTCCAACTTTTGATATCCTTTAATTCTATCGATATTAATGGTAATCAATGCATTCAGCAATTGGATCTGAGCTTTATTTTTTCTGAAACCAAACATCTCTTTCCGATTTTTTTAATGTCAAGAAATAAACCAAAACAATAAACATATAAAAATCAAATAGTTATTATATTAATACTTTTTTTGCATTTATAAAATTGGGGATTTTTTTCTACAAAACTATTTTGAAGGTGGTTCCTTCGTTCACTTTGGAAACGACTTCAATTTTTGCATTATGAGAACGGATAATATTTAAAGTGGACGCCAATCCCAATCCCGTACCAGTATTTTTAGTCGTAAAGTACGGCTCAAATATTTTATTCAGATTTTCTTCGCTGATTCCTACCCCATTATCTTCAATACAGATTTCCGGTCTGTTCGTTTTGTGATTAAGCGATACTAAAACGTAACTTTCCTCTTTGTCTGCCGCCTCAATGGCATTCGAAATCAAATTAATCAAAGCAATTTTAAATTTGTTCACGTCCAGCATCACAAAGCAAGCATCATCCAGATACTTGGTTTCAATACGGACATTTTTTAACTGCGAACTGTCCCGGGCAATTTGTACTGCTTCATCGATCAGTTCATTCAGCTCTGTTTTTTCAAAATACAGTTTTAACGATTTCGAGGAATTCATCAGATTTGTTATGATATCATTGATCCTTCTGACTCCTCGCTTAATGATATCCACATACACTTCATTTCCTTCAGTGGTAGTACTGATACTTTCTGATGCAAGCTGAATGTTCGTCAAAGGATTTCGGACTTCATGAGCCAGCGTATTGATCAAACGATGAACGGCATTCAACTTCTCATTGTGAAGCCGTTCCAATTCTTTTCTTCCACGGAGAGTTTCATCATATATGACTCCCTGCCAATATTTTTCAGACGTAAAAACATCCGTATATTGATTAAATTCCAGATGACCAAGCTTTACACTTCCGTCGCGGTGAATAAATCTCACTTTTTCATTGGTGACTATTCCTTTCACACCGGGAAAATTACTTTCAATATATTCTTCGATAGTTTTTCCTTCCCTGTCCACATAATGGAAGATGGAAAATCCTGTCACTTCTTCTTTCTGATACCCGATAAACGGCTGGATCGCATCGTTACATTCCAGAATCCTGAAAGCATCGTCACAAATGATAATAGAACTTAACGCATTATCAAAAATCTGGTGATATCTCCTCTCATTTATCCGCAAATTCTGAATAGTCCTGTATCTTTCCGAAGTGTAACGGATACAACGTTCTAAATTATCAACTGTAATTTCTCCCTTGATCAGAAAGTCATATACTCCGATTTCTATGGCCGTACGGTCAAGTTCCTTATTGCCTTTTCCCGACAATAAGATAGTAGGTTTGATACAGTTATTATTAAGTGCCTTACGGATCAGACCGATTCCGTTCTCTACTCCTAAAAGATAATCTACAAAATAAATATCAAACTGGTTGGAGATCATTTTGTGATATGCCGATTCAATATCACTCTCCCAATGACATTCGATTCTGAATTCCTCTATTTTCTTCAAATAGGCTGATAGAATGAGAAAGTCGTCTTCATCATCGTCAACTATTAAAATTTTATACTTCATCAGGAGTTCAGGTATTTCTATACAGGTTTATAATTGTTGTTTTCTGATCAAATATATGAAAATAGTTTGTTTTCCGTATAAGTCCCCCCTTTATCTGTGATAGTAATTATATAGCTTCATTTTATTATATAATGTTTTACGATCTATATTCAATAATTTCGCCGCTTTTGATTTATTGAAATTACACTCCTGCAGCGCTTGTAATATCACCTCGAACTCAGCTTCTATAGAGGCTGACCGGACATTCAGCACCTCCGGTTCGTTTCTATCGGAAACGGCATATTGCTGCACCAACGATTCTTTCTTTACTGAAGGAATGGGTACTGAAACAAATTGAGTGATCTCACAGGGAAGATGCCGTTCCTGAATATAATCTCCTTCACAAAGAAGAGCCGCGCGTTTGACCGCGTTATTCAGTTCCCGGAGATTTCCCGGCCAGTAATACGCTTCCATAATCTTTATGGTTTCCTCCTGAAAGCCGGACACATTCTTTTGAAGCTCTTCATTCGTAAGCGCCAGGAAATAATCGGCATAAAATTTCACATCTTCTCTCCTTTCCCGCAACGGAGGAATCGTAAAGCTGAATTCATTAAACCGGTGAAATAAATCCTCCCGGAATTTCCCCATCTGCGCAGCAATATTCAGACGTTCATTACTCGCCACCACAATCCGTACATTTACAGGAATATCCTTCACTCCTCCTAATCGCCGTATCTTCCTTTCCTGAATAACCCTGAGCAATGTCGCCTGGGCATCATAGCTGAGGTTCGCAATTTCATCCAGAAAAATCGTACCTCCGTCCGCCAGCTCAAAACTTCCTATTTTTTGAGAAACAGCTCCTGTAAAAGCTCCTTTTTCATGACCGAAAAGCTCACTGCTGATCAGCTCTTTGGACAATGAGCCGCAGTCTATCGCGACAAAAGGCCCGCCCGCACGGTTGCTTTTACGGTGAATCTCATTGGCAATAGCTTCTTTTCCACAGCCGCTTTCTCCATAAATAATTACACTGTAATTAGTGGCAGCTACTAATTCAATCTGGCTGAGAATTTTCCTGATCTCAGAAGATTTGCTGAAAATATACTTTTTATTATCCGGAATTGACCGGGATGCCGGACTCAGTTTTTTATCGTGTTGTTCAGATGATTTCTTCACATCCTGCAGAGCAGCATTCTTTTCATCTTCTGCGTTATCAAGCGCCTTATTAATGATTTTAAGAATCTCATCTGTCACAAGGGGCTTGCAAATGTAGTCAAACGCCCCGATTTTAATGCTTCTCACTGCATTTTTAATACCGGCATAACCGGACATAATAATCACAGGTAAGCTTTTCTGTTTTGTTTTCAGAAGCTTCATGACATCCAATCCGTCACTGTCCTCCAGACGAAAATCGCATAATACAAGATCCGGCTTGAATTCTTCATATTTTGTTAAACCGCTTTTTCCTGAAAAAGCCGTCTCAACACTAAACCTATGTTTAGAAAGAAATTTGTTCAGCAAAAAACAAATATCCTGATCATCATCTATTACGAGTATCTTCTTCATAATGCTTAAAGATAGACGGAGAAACATTCTCCTCTTTATTTTTAATGTTTTTTAAGAGCGTAAAAAATGTTAACGACCCCATATTGGGCAAAAAAATCCACAGCTTATTTTAATCAACAAAATACAATCATCTAAATATCAAATACTTATCAAAAGGTATCTTAATTGCTGAATTTTAAGATATAACTTTTAAAATTAAACACTATGTTACGTTGGAGTATTTTATTTTTTATCGTTGCAGTCATTGCTGCCGTTTTTGGGTTTGGAGGAATCGCAAGCAGCGCAGCAGGAATCGCAAAAATTCTGTTTTTTATTTTTATCGTATTATTTATTGTTTCCCTCATTTTTGGCAAAGCCAGAAATTAACAGATTAACACGTGTTAGATGATATTGCAACTAAACCCGACATTAACTGTAAATACGCCTTTAGGAAAAGGACAGGCCATTTTCCTTATTGATTATGGTGTTCATCAGAACTCATGTTGGGTTGTTGCTTTAGAAAAGAATGGAATTGTAAAGCATTTCGACAGCAATGACATCACGTTATGCGTCAATTATACCTATCATTTCAATTTAAATAATGTGAAGCCGGAATTTTCTCCGGAATCAAAAGCTAACGAAGATCTTTCTGAGGATTAAGAACGATCGGCTTCTGAAAGGATTTTTGTATAATGTTTAAGAGATCGTAAGATCAGGGAGATCAATAATGCCCCGATAATAACGTACGTCTGAGAATCTTTCCATACGAACGCTTTCATTTCAAAAGAATTTCGCAGAACATCTACGAAAACAAACGATATGATCGTTGCTGTCACGCCTGAATATTCTCTTCTTAAAATGGTTTTCATTGAAAACGGAATATCAGTTTTCTCATAATTTTTAAAAGAAGGAATAAACGCAGGAACTTTCAGCGACCAATCCAGGTAGCTCTGTCCGAACTTACGCTCCAGAAAGCGTTCTTCCGCAAACATAATCCGTTCATAGTAAACCCAGAACAATAAGCTGACAATCATGAAAAAAGAAATATTCCCTACGTAAATCACTATCCCGATCCACATAAAATAATTCCCCAGGTACAAAGGATGCCGCAGTGTGGAATAAATACCTTTTGTATTCAAAGCTTCCGCCACTTGTTCCCTCGTATTTCTACCGGAAGTGTGCTTGTTGCTTGTTCCTATTGCAATTGCCCGGATCACCTGACCGGAAAAAGATATGATTGCTGAAAAGATCAGTAATCCGTATTTATAATTTTCGTTTCTGAAAAAGCAATCATAATCCGTAAAATAGATTGCCGGAATCGATAACAAAAAGAGAATCAAAGGGATTTGCCCACGGTAGCGAAATAATTTATTTCCGTTTTTTTCTAAAGAATGTATTAACGCCATTAAAAAGTTTTTGTATATTCAACAAGTCGTTGCGTTGCGAAAATACACAAAAAGAAAAAAAGATGCCGAATAAAGTTAAAATAGAATTAGAATATATTTTAAAAACGTCTGTCAAGGCTCTGGAAAATCTGATATTTACTCCAGGCGGTCTTTCTGAATGGTTTGCGGATGATGTTGACATAAAAGAAGATATTTACACTTTTCACTGGGACAATTCAGAAGAAACTGCCCGTCTGATTTCAAAAAAAAACGGAAATCATATCAAATGGAGATGGCTTCATCATGAAGAAGACGAAGATACGCAGGAGTGCTACTTCGAAATTACCTACGAAATTGATCCTTTAACGAAAGATATTATCTTAAAAATCACAGATATCAATACTTCCGATGTAGAGGAAGAGGATCTGGCTCTATTATGGGACAGGGGAATTAGTGATCTGAAACGCATATTAGGAAACTGATTTTTACTAATTTCGTGGTAAAATCACACCAAACAGTTTGAAACGGTTATTTATTTTCAGTGTAAAATCTTTTGTCGGGCCCTTTATTGTCACGCTTCTTATTTCCATGTTCATGCTTATTATGCAGTTCTTTTGGAAATACATTGACGACCTGATGGGAAAAGGACTTGAAATCACTGTTGTCATTGAACTGATATTTTATGTTTCCGCCAGCCTGCTTCCGCTTGCATTACCACTGGCGATGCTGTTATCCTCTATCATGACCGTCGGAAACCTTGCTGAGAACAACGAGCTTACTGCTTTAAAATCAAGTGGATTATCCCTGATAAGGATACTACGCCCGCTGATCGTTGTTTGTCTTTTTATCAGCATTTCTACCTTTTATTTCGCCAATTTCGTTATTCCGATAGCGAATTACAAATGGCGTGCGCTAATCTATGATATCCAGGAAACGAAAATCGCAATGCTGCTAAGCCCCGGGTCTTACAGTCATCAGATAGACAAATATATTATCAAAGTAAAAGAAGCTGAAAACGACCGGATCAAAGACGTTATTATCCACGACATGACTCATCCGGACATTGTAAAAACGGTCCGCGCAGAGAAAGGAACAATGTATAAATCATCGGTCGGAAACAGTATTTTGCTGAAGCTGGAAAATGGGAATGTCTTTGAAGAGAACAATCTTAAAGAAGTCATCAATAAGGGAAATCCAAACGATGAATTTTTCCCTCAAAAACGATATGCATTCAAATCAGCTATTTTTAAAATCAACATTTCCGGATTTGACTTCAAAAAAACAGACGACGAGCTTTTTAAGAACAACTACGAAATGTATAATGTATTTCAGCTGAACCAGGTAGTTGACTCAGTACTCCGGAATGCAAAAAAATTCAATACCGACTTTACAAAATCAACATTAAATTCCTCTTTGTACAATCAGTACAAGCTTAAGGAAAATGCTCCCGTAACAGCAATTGACAGCACAAAAATAACAGGTGCAATTCTTACAAATCAGGCCTTACTGCTGAAAAATCTGACAAAAGAGCAAGTGAAAGCCGCCTGTCAGAATGCAATTTCCAATATCAGAATTAAAAAAGAAACCGTCACCGGGCAGAAAAATTTTCTGGAAACGTTTATGAGAAACCTCAATGCCTATTATATCGAATTTCACCGGAAATTTGCGCTGACGGTGTCTATTATTGTACTGTTTTTCATTGGCGCACCACTAGGAGCTATTGTAAAAAAAGGAGGTTTCGGAGCTCCTGTCGTAATTGCGGCAATACTTTTCATGAACTATTTCGTACTGATAAGCGTCGGAGAAAGCCTTGCGGCTCAGAATGTAACTTCACCTGCAACCGGAATGTGGATGTCCACATTTATAATGCTTCCTTTTGCTTTTATACTAATGTATTGCGCATCTAACGACCTGCCGGTAACTTCATTGTCCACTTACAAAAGGATATTTAAACGCAGGAAAAAATGAAAGTGCTTCACATCAGCTTAAAACCCGTTTATCCAAAAGTCGATGGTGGCTGTGTCGCGATTGATAATTTTCTGAATTTACTGGAAATCCAGTTCGGAACAGTTGATCATATCTGCATTTCAACGCCAAAACATCCCTTTCAGAAAAACAGTTATGCTGCGGAACTTTCCAAAAACATTCAATTACTCCGGCATTTCGAAATTAATACAGCAGTAGATCCTTTTAAGCTCATCCAGTCACTGCTGACAGAGAATAATTATCAGACAGATCGTTTTTATTCGGAGGCAATGAATAATTATCTTTTATCTGTCGCAGGAAATTACGACTATGTTTTTCTCGAAAGCATCTATCTCCTGCCCTATCTGGAAGCTCTTTCGGAAGCGAAAAAGATAATCGTCCGTACACATAATGCAGAGCACCGGATCTGGGCATCCAAAAGTGAAGCGGCGAATAATCCCTTAAAAAAAATAGTATTCTCCCGGCTGAGCAAAAAGTTACGTGCTTACGAACTGGAAAACCTGAACAAAGTCGATGGACTAATACATATTTCAAATGATGACTACGAAATCTTCAGGCTTCTTATTCCCAATATTCCACAGACAACGATTCCTTTAGCTATCAGAAAAGAAGAGCTTCTTACTCCCGGGAATTTCGATTTCTCTGCAATTAATATGGGTTTCCTTGGCTCTGCGAACTGGCAGCCCAATTCCGATGCTATACAAGCTCTGAATAAGACTATCTTTCCCGCCATCCTGGAAAAGTATAAGAATGCACGATTATTCATCGGCGGTTATAAAACAGAAAACATTCATCCTGAGCATCCTGCAGTTATAAATCTGGGGACACTGAAAAATACCAATGAGTTACTTGATAAAATCAGCCTGTTTCTGGTTCCTCTGACAAGTGGTTCCGGATTAAAAATAAAAGTAGTGGAAGCTATTTGTAAAGGAAAAATAGTCATTGGTTCCGCAATTGCATTTGAAGGACTCGACTTTCTGCCAAATAATCGCATTGCAAAAACAACAGAAGATTATTTACAGCATATTGGCAATATTCTTACGAATCAACAATTAAAAGACGAGGTCAGCAAACAGCAGGATGCCTTGCTGCAATACTTCGGACAGGAAACATTAACAGCTAAGCTCAACACCTTTGTAAATGAGTAAAAAGTTGATATATGTTACTTCCCGTTTTCCTTTTCCTTTAACGAAAGGAGATAAGCTCAGAGCGTATTACCAGATCAGGGATCTGAGCAAAAATTTCGAGATCTACCTGTTTTGTACCAGCGATGAAGACGTGCCTCAAGAAGCGCTTGACGAGCTTAAGAAATTCTGCAGGGACATCCATATTTTCAGATTAAAAAAATGGAAAATCTATCTCTCTTTATTATTAAATATATTCAGTTCCAAACCATTCCAGGTGGCTTATTTTTTCCAGAAGTCCATTCACCGTAAAATTCAGCTGTTGCTCGAGGAAATCCGGCCGGATCATATTTTTTCACAGCTGATCAGAACCAGTGAATATGTGAAAAATTACCATGATTGCCCTAAAACAATAGACTACATGGATGCGCTCTCAAAAGGCATGGAACGCCGTTACAATTCGGGAAAACAATTTTATAAGTTTTTGTTTTTATCAGAAAGCAAACGATTAAAAAATTATGAGCGTAAAATTTTTGACTATTTTGAACATCAGCTGATCATTACCAATCAGGATAAAAACTATATTTTTCATCCTGATTACAAGAAAATACAGGTCGTCCCTAACGGAATTTCCGAATCTTTTTTCGAGACGCTCTCTATTCCGAAAATCCATGATCTGGTTTTTGTCGGAAATTTAGGATATGCTCCGAACATACGGGCGGCTGAATATTTATATTATAAGATTCACAGAGCTTCTCCTGAATTAAAGATTCGGGTTTCAGGAGCAAATCCGGCAAAACAGATCTTAAAGCTGGATGAAAATAATTTTATGGTCACCGGATTTGTTGAAGATATCCGGACAGTTTACAGCAGCGGAAAATTATTTGTCGCTCCGATGTTCATCGGGACTGGCCTGCAGAACAAATTGTTGGAAGCAATGGCTCAGGGAATTCCCTGCATTACCACACAGCTTGTAAATAATGCTCTGGGAGCAAAAGCCAATGAAGAAATTATAATTGCCAATTCTGAAGCAGAATTCCGGTCCGCCATACAACAGCTGCTCCGTGATGATACCCTGTATTTACAGATCCGGGAAAATGCAAAAGCTTTTATCCGGAAGAGTTATTCCTGGGAAAGTATCAACAAATCATTGGCAGAACTAATTGAAAATCATTAAAAGAATGTTATTTCTTTCCCGTTTTCTAATCATTATTTTTTTACATTTGCTAATCTAAATTCAAAACTATGAAAAATCTGTTTTTTCCGTTAATAGCTTTAGCTGTTCTCGCCGTTTCATGTAAACCTAAAGATCCTACTCCTTCTGAAGAACCTAAATTAATCCTATATTTTGAGTTCGACAGTACCATGACACGTATGGATAACTTTGGGAACCCGGTAGGAATCGGTGCCGGAAATGCTGCTCAAAATCCACAAATGAACTTTATGAGTGCTCATTATGTGGAACTTACCCCGCATGCACTTACGCAGGTTGGAAACGGAGCCGTTATCTACAAGGCGGATGAAACAACAACCGGTGGTCAGAATGCGATTGATTTTCAAAAAGCAAAATTGACAAAAAACAAAGAAACTTTCTTTGAGATTCCGCTGAAAGATGTAACTCCGGGAACTTACAAATACCTTAGGGTTTCTATCGGTTATCAAAATTATGATATTACCTATCGTGTGGATACTACCTACACTTATAATGGCGTGGATTATCCTGTAAACGGTGACTTCAAGGGAACGCTCGCAAGCTTTATCGGGTTCAACAACTATATCACTAGCTATAAGATCAAAACACAGGCAGAACAGATCTATGCAAATAAAAAGCAAGGTTACTGGGCGTTTGAATCTACAATGAACATTTATGGAAATCCTTACAATTATGTAACGAACGGGCAAGTCCCGGAAGGAGCCATCACGGTGGTGAACCCACTTCATGACAGCTCACCGATCCCGGCAGGCTCATGCCTGGTAACTGGTGAATTCCAGAATAATGCGCTTGTAATCACGGGAAGTGAAACGAAAGATATTAAGGTGAAAGTGAAAATTTCAACAAACAACAGTTTCGAATGGAAAGACCTTAACGGCAATGGGAAATTCGATCCTCTGAAAGGGGAATACACTGTAGATATGGGAGTTAGAGGAATGTCTCCTGTAGTGGAATAAGCTTTTAGCATTCTGATTTTTTATAAGAGCCGTCTTTCAGGACGGCTCTTTTTTGTTGATATCTTAACAGTTCCTTTAACACAACTTAATAATTTCATTCCGTATATTCGCTTTAACTGATTTAACCAGATTCATTTATATGAAAAGTCAAAAAGTCGAAATAAACGGTATCGTTGTAAATCTGAGCGAGATCTTATTTTACCTCCAGCTTCATCAAAAGCAGGAGGCTATCGATTTTTTAGTCCAAAAAACCAGCATTACTTCCCGGAAAGCAGGCCAGATCGTAGAAGCCTTTGAAAATGTTCTCGCAGAGCAACCTTCAACATACACACAATGGAACTCAGTGAATCAGTGGATGCATTCATTGTTATTTATTTTGCTATCCTGGTTAGTTTATTGGATGGTAAGATAACATCTGCAGGATCAATCTGGAATCAATTTAAAAACTATAATCTGTAAATCAGTAGCAGTATCGATCTTTTAATGATCAGAATATTCAGTTTTTCTCTTCTCGCAACTTTTTATTAGAAGCAAAAATCAATAAATTAATTTGTAAATTTGCTATTATGAATGACAGAAAACTTTACATAATCGCGGGTTGTAACGGAGCAGGAAAAACTACTGCATCATTTACTATTTTACCTGAGATTTTGGATTGTAAAGAATTTGTCAATGCTGACGAAATTGCGAAAGGGTTATCTCCTTTTCAACCAGAAAAAGTTTCGTTTGAAGCTGGGCGAATAATGTTGAACAGAATTAATGACCTACTTTCCGAAAACAAAAATTTTGCTTTTGAAACCACATTGTCAACCAGAAGCTACAAAAACAAATTAGCTGAAGCAAAAGAGAAAGGATATCGGATAACATTATTATTCTTTTGGCTTCAAAACACTGATTTAGCGAAAGAACGTGTAAAAACAAGAGTCTTTGAAGGTGGACATAATATCGAACCTGAAATCATCGAAAGAAGATATATCAAAGGAATTAAGAACCTGTTTGACATTTATCTTCCAATAGTTGACGGGGCTTTGATATTTGATAATTCCGAAGGAAAACACGAACTTTTGGCTCATAAACAAATTGACGGTATATTAAATATCGTGAATCAGGAAAAATTTAAACTTTTAAAAAGTTACTATGACAACTAGTGAAATTCAAATAGAAGAAAAAAACAGGATTCTAAAAGGGCTTGAAAAAGTTTACGAAAAACTTATTGAATTCAAGAAAATAAAAAAGAGTGATCTTGTTGTAATACGTAATAACAAGATTGTAAAAATCAAACCAGAAGAACCGGATATATCTTCCAATAGCAAACCTTAATTGCTTAATCAGACAACAAAACTGCTGGTAAATAAATAATAAATTACGTGTTCTTTATTTTTCTAAAGATATAATCCCCATGCAGTCCCGTAAAATCATTCACATCGATATGGATGCCTTTTATGCTTCCGTTGAACAGCTGGATTTTCCCGAATTAAAAGGAAAACCTGTTGCTGTTGGCGGATCTGAAGAACGGGGTGTTATTGCCGCAGCGAGCTATGAGGCGCGAAAATTCGGGGTAAAATCAGCTATGAGCTCCAAAATAGCGGCAAAAAAATGTCCCGGTTTGATCTTCGTAAAGCCACGGTTTCAGCGCTACAAGGAGATTTCTGCTCAAATTCACCAGATTTTCAAACGTTATACCGACCTCATCGAACCGTTATCGCTGGATGAGGCCTTTCTGGATGTCACTTACAATAAAATGGACATTCCTTCCGCTACATTTATCGCTCAATCCATAAAAAATGACATTCGCAACGAATTACAACTAATCGCTTCTGCTGGGATTTCCTATAATAAATTTCTTGCCAAGATAGCTTCTGATCAGGATAAGCCGAATGGCTTGTTCGTTATTCGCCCGAAAGATGCTGAGCATTTTTTAGCATCGCTGCCCATCGATCGCTTTTATGGTGTCGGAAAAGTGACCGCTGAAAAATTTATGGAAATCGGGGTGCTGAACGGTAATGATTTAAAAGCGCTCTCCTTAGAATTCCTTACCGATCTTTTCGGAAAATCAGGACCTTTTTTTCACAATGTCTGCCGGGGCATTGATAACCGTCCCGTTGAACCTTATCATGAACGAAAAAGTATCGCTGTTGAGAACACCTTCATGAAAGATATTTTCGACTATAACAATTTTATCAAAGAAACGAACGAGATTACGGAAGGCTTATGGAAACGCTACCAGCGTGTCGAAAGGATCGCAAAAACCCTCCAGCTCAAGGTCAAATACAATGATTTCAAAGTTATCACCCGTTCTTTTACTGATCAGGATGGCTTCCATCATAAGGAACACATTGAAGAAACTGTCCTTCCGTTAATCAACCAGATATTTCCACTTGTGAAGCCGGTCCGCTTAATCGGGTTACAATTAGCCAATTTTATTGACGACGAGCAGCCTAAGCCTACACAGCTGACTTTGAAATTTTAGTGTAAAAAAAACTTCCAGTTCTTTTCCCTATATTTTACAAAAAGGAACAAACTATATTGATCACTATAGTACGATATTTCGCTCGTCATCAAATTTCCGGTATGAAATAGCAACTGAAATTGCAGCTATAACCACCATCACGATAAACGTTATTGCCAGCAAATGCCATTCCAGGTAACCGGAAAGCAGGGATTTCATTCCCAGAACCACATTTACCACAGGAATACAGGAAGTCAGTAAATTCAGTGAAATTCCTGGAATCATACCTATTACAGCGATCATAATAAACAGCATGTTCAAAGGTGTAATGATACTTTGTGCTTCTTTAAATGTCTTGGCATTCGTTGCGATCGGAACCATCACTCCCGCGAATAAGATGATCAACGGTAATAACAGCAGGAGCAGCATTACAACGGATTCGAAATTAAACATTTCATGAATGGCCTCAATAATACGGGGCTCTTCCACTACATGAAATACATTCAGCGAAAGGAAAATCCCGACAAGCGTAAAACAGGCCGCTAAAAATCCGGACAGCACTACAACGCTCATTTTTCCAAGCATGATCTGCCATCTCGTTACAGGAGTTGTCAAAAGCGTTTCAAAAGTACCCCGTTCTTTTTCTCCTGTGAAAAGATCAATGCACGGATACATACATCCTACAAAGCCGAAAACGATAAAAATATAAGGAAGGAATCCTCCTACCAGTTTTCCCAGCGTTTCCTGATCACTGGAAATATTGACATATTCATAACGATACGGTGTGAATGTCTGTTCTTCTACTCCGGCTTCCTGAAAGCGTTTTTGCTGGGTGGTTTTAAAAACAACATCATTCAGCATTGCGGCTTTATCGGAGATCCCCAGCTCGGATGCTTTGTAATAGATAGGAATCACAGCTGTTTTTTTTGTCTGTTCTGTCAGTGCCATATCTGCCGGGAAAATCATTCCGAACTGGATGCTGTCTTCTTTTATATACTGTTTCAGCAGCGTTGAATCAGCTAAACGGATAATCTTCCTCTCTCCAAAGGCTTTTGGCAGGTTTTGCAGCTGAGCAATATATTCTTCTGATTCGGCACCTCCGATCACGCCTATATTAAGCACTTTGCTGTTCATAGATTCTTCAATGGATTTCTGTACCTTGAACACTACCGAAAATATCACCGGAAACAGCAGCATCGGAATAATGATCATAGACATAATTGTCTTACGGTCGCGAAGCGTTTCTCTTAGTTCTTTTTTGAAAATAGTAAAAATCATACCGTTGCGTTTTGAACTTTTGCAATAAATTCTTCTGTAATATTAGAAGTTGTCATCTGAGCCCGGAAGCTTTCAAATGTATCGTTGAAAATCAGTTTTCCTTTGGCAATAATAGCCAGATCATCGCACAGCAGCTCTACTTCACTCATAATATGGCTGGAGAAAATCACTGTTTTTCCCTGTGCTTTACAATCCCTGATCAGCTGAATAATACTGTCCGCTGAAATCACATCCAATCCGCTGGTCGGCTCATCAAAGATCACTACATCCGGGTTGTGAATCATTGTCCTGCAAATAGAGACACGTTGCTTCATTCCCGTGCTCAGCTTACTGATACGTTTATTTGCAAACTCATGAATCTGCAGCAGGTCAAACAGGTATTTCTTCCTGGCTTCAAACGAAGCACTATCCATACCGTACAAATCCGCAAAATATTTTATCAACTCGTTGGGAGTCAGACGGCCGTACATTCCTGTCGATCCTGTCAGAAAACCAATGGTTTTTCTGGCTTCATTCGGCTGCTCTTCCACATTAATTCCGTTTACATGTATCGAACCGGAAGTGGGCTTATAAATTGTTGCGATCATCCTTAGGATAGTCGTTTTACCGGCTCCGTTCGGTCCTAATAATGAAAATATCCTGCCCGGATGGCAGGTAAATGAAACGTCTTCTACCGCAACAGCAAACTTTTCTGTAGTGGAAAGCTCCTTACGCTGTTGCCTTGTCAGCTCAAAACGTTTTGACAGGTGTTGTACTTCAATCATGCTAATTACATTCCTAAAATGAGTAATTCTATGTCTTTATATTTGAGATTAAATATTGTTCCGAGGATTTCGCTGGTTAAGGTTCCCTTGTAAATATAGACACCGCTTCTGAATCCCGGATCATTTTTGATCAGACCTGCACAGCCGCCGTTTTCTCCCATGTCCAGCAACAGTGGTGAGAAAATATTGGATAAAGCAAAGGAAGCGGTTCTTGAAACTCTGGAAGCAATATTCGGAACGCAGTAATGGATCACTCCGTGTTTTACAAATGTCGGCTGATTGTGGTTGGTGATCTGAGATGTTTCGAAACAGCCTCCCTGATCAATGCTCACGTCCACAATAACCGATCCCGGCTTCATTTCCTGTACCATCGCTTCTGTAACAATGCACGGCGTTCTTCCGAGTGAAGCACGTACCGCACCGATAACGACATCTGCTCTTTTGATCGATTTAGCCAGTACTTTGGGTTGTAGAACAGATGTAAAAATCCGTGTTCCTATATGGTTCTGTAATCTTCTTAAACGGGATAAGGAACTGTCAAAAACTTTCACAGACGCACCTAAGCCTAAAGCCGCACGGATGGCAAATTCAGCAACGGTGCCCGCACCGATAACCACCACTTCTGTCGGCTGGACACCGGCAACACCTCCCAGCATAATTCCTTTTCCGTTGCTGTAGGAGGACAGCAATTCTCCGGCAATCAGCATTGAAGTCGTTCCGGCAATTTCTCCCATCGTCCGTACTACCGGGAAAATCCCGTCATCGTCCTGAATGTAATCCCAGGCAATGGCTGTAATTTTCTTCTGCATCAGCTTCTGAAGGATCTGTTTTGGCTGGATGGAAAGCTGCAACGCGGAGATCAGTGTCTGATTTCCTTTCAGCATTTCCACCTCTTCCTCTGAAGGAGGTGCCACTTTTAAAATAACGTCACACTGAAAAATTTCTCTCGGATCATGGCATATTTCCGCACCTGCCTCCGAATATTCATTGTCCGAAAAATTAGACAATTCCCCGCTTTTAGATTCTACTTTAACATGATGTCCGTTCGCTACTAATAGGGAAACGGCCTCCGGGACAAGGGCAACGCGCTTTTCCTGAAATGAGATTTCTTTAGGAATTCCGATATACAAAGAGCCTTTTCTTCGCTTTACCTCCAGCATTTCTTCCTGAGGTAATAAAGAGCCTTCTTTAAACAAGCTCTTTAACAATTCCGGATCTGTCACCATACATTTTGAAAATCTATTTTTTAAAGATAAGAATTATTTAGCTGAAAGTAAACAATTAAAAACTTGTATTAAACTTTTTTCAGCCCTATCCGTTTTCTCGGAATATCAATTTCAATTACTTCCACGGAAACGTGCTGATGCAAGGCGACAATGTCTGAAGGATCTTCCACGTATTTATCCGCTAAATTTGATTTATGAATCAGGCCGTTCTCTTTAATTCCAATATTAACAAAAGCTCCGAACGCAGTAACGTTCGTAATAATTCCGTTCAGCTTCTGGCCTATTTTCAAATCTTTGATCTCTTTGATTTGCTCATCAAATTCCAGCACTTTAATTTTCCGGCGCGGATCTCTTGCGGGCTTTTTCAATTCGCTGATCAAATCCGTAAACGTAAAGTTGTCGAGACCTTCAAAATCGCTGTTTTTCAGAGAGTCCAGCAATTGCTCATTTCCGATAAGCTCCTGTACCTGAACGTTCAGCTTTTTGGCAAATTTCTCTACCCAGTGGTAAGATTCCGGGTGCACAGCTGAATTATCCAGCGGGTTTTCCGCATCACGGATGCGTAAAAATCCGGCACATTGCTCAAATGCTTTATCTCCGAGGCGTTTTACTTTCTTCAGCTGCTGCCTTGAGGTAAATCCACCAATTTCAGAACGAAAAGCAACTATATTTTCAGCAATAGCTGCATTCAGGCCGGAAACATAGCTCAGCAAGTAAGGAGAAGTAGTATTCAGCTCCACTCCCACAGCATTCACTGCGGAAACCACCACATCATCCAAAGCGACTTTCAGCCGTGGCTGATTGACTTCATGCTGATACTGGCCTACACCAATACTTTTCGGATCAATCTTTACCAGCTCAGCCAGCGGATCCATTAATCTCCGTCCGATAGAAACAGCACCCCGAACCGTTACATCGTGATTCGGAAATTCTTTCCTCGCCACCGGGCTTGCAGAATACACGGAAGCACCGTCTTCACGTACGACATATACATCTACCGGCCTGGTAAAACGGGTTCTTTTCACCAGTGTTTCCGTTTCCCTTCCTGCTGTTCCGTCACCAATAGCAATGACTTCTATCTTATATGCCTCCACCAGCTCTGTGAGCTTGCTCATCGCTTTGTCACGTTCATTTTGAGGCGGATGCGGAAAAATTGCAGCATTTGTCAGCAACTCTCCGTATTCATCTATACACACCACTTTACAACCGGTTCTGAATCCCGGATCGATTGCAAGAATACGTTTTTGTCCTAACGGCGGCGCCAACAATAATTGCTTCAGGTTTTTGGAAAAAACAGCTATTGCCTGCTCGTCCGCTTTCAGCTTGAACTCGTTATAAATCTCATTTTCTATGGAAGGGGCAATCAGACGGGTATAAGCATCTTTGCAGGCAGCCTCCACCAGATCGCGGCATTCGTTATCTCCTTTTACATAAAACCGCACCAGCTTTTCAATTCCTTCTTCTTTTTCAGGAACTGCTTTCAGGGACAAAATCCCCTCACGATGCCCACGGTGAACGGCCAGAAAGCGATGTGAAGGAACTTTCCATAAAGGCATGGAAAAGTCGTACAAATCTTTGTATTTTTCACCTTCATCTGTCTTTCCTTTCATCAGTTTTGTCTGCAGCATCGCTTTTCTGCGGAATAACTCCCTGATCCACTGGCGGACAACGGCATTTTCATTCATGTATTCCGCAATGATATGAAGCGCTCCTTCAATGGCCTGTTCTTCCGATTCCACTTCGCCCTTAACGAAAGAAGCTGCAGTATGATAAGGATCCGCTAATCTTTGGCTTAAAATCATCTTTGCCAGCGGTTCCAGCCCTGATTTTTTCGCTTTTTCTCCTTTGGTCTGTTTCTTCTGCTTGAAAGGTAGATAAATATCTTCCAGCTCTGCAGCATCAAAACAAGCCGTAATTTTATTCTTCAGCTCTTCTGTCAGTTTCCCCTGCTCTTCAATTACTTTCAGAATTGTTTTTTGCCGTGCGGTCAATTCTTCGTACTTTTCCTTTTCATCACGGATACAGGCGATTTCCACCTCATCTAATCCACCAGTTTTTTCTTTCCGGTAGCGTGCAATAAACGGAATGGTAGCTCCTTCTTCCAGCAGCATCAGCGTATTTGAAATTGAATTTTCAGGGACAGCAAGTGTCTTTTGTACAAAAGCAGTTATATTCATCCTTACCAATTGATATTCAGATATTTTTTAATTTTCCCTTTCGGAAGCTCTACGTAAATCGTTCCTCTCGCCCATTCTCTGGCTTCGTAAGGAAGGTAAATAAGAACCAGCTTGTTTTTGGTAAAATAAAAGTTCTGAGAATGTTCAAATTTTCCACTTTCGAAAAAATACGACGAATAATCCTGGTTTTCTTTTAGTTTTTCGGTTTTCCGGAAATACTTTTCTGCTACTGTCATAAAACCGGAGCTATCCGAAAGAAGGTTATTCCATTCAACAGCCCTGGCACTTTTTTTATCCAGCATTTTGTATTCGTTGATCAGAAAAGGATGAGCACCACCGGTATAAACCGCACTTTCACCTTTAAACTGGATATAATTCTTCAAAGAAATCGTATCCAGAATAATATTTGTCTGAAGCCAGTAGGCCGGTACATCATCACTAATCCTGAAACGGACATAATTATAGCTTTCCAGAAAATTTCGAAGCGCTGCCTTAAAAAAATCCCTGGAAACGGCTTTCGGAAATTCTCCGATAAACAAAGTATCCATCGCAACGGTTTTCACATAGTCGTAAATCCATTGATTTGCCTGCTTTTCATAAGGTTCATCCGGAAAGCCAAAGTATTGATAATTTATAACCGATTCAACCGGATCTTCCGCCGGAAGCACCAGCTGTTCTTTACAGGTTCCTTTGGTAACAGGTTCCAGCATTTCTTTTTCTTCTGTTCTGACAAGCTGTGCCTGAGCGTCAGCAAGCCCGAACACGGCTATTAATAAGATCACTATTCTCATAAACCAAAGGCAAACGTTAATAAATCTGTTGATTTTTTAAATTCAATGACACGACCGTCCATTCCCAGAATTAAAATCCGGATCGGGGCCATCTGTCTCTTCTCTGACTCGAAAATCACCTGACGGCAGGAACCACAAGGAGAAATTACCGCGTCTTCTTTTACTAAATCTCCTTTCGCGACAATCGCCAACGTATCAATCACCGCACCGGGGAAATTCGCACCTGTGCTGAACAGCGCAACTCTTTCAGCACACAAGCCGGAAGGGTAAGCGATATTTTCCTGATTATTGCCTGTGATGATCATTCCGTCCTGAAGCTGTACGGCTGCACCTACGCGAAATTTGCTATAAGGCGCATACGCATTCTCCAGCGCTTCTTTCGCCCGTTCCAGCAGTTCCTGGTCTTTTAAGCTGATTTCCTGCGCAGAAGCATATTCGTTATATTCAATTAAAAGCGATTTCTTTTTCATTCAAAAATTTTTTCATTTCTCCTCCACTTTCCCTGCATCACCAAAACCGTGCTGTTTTCCACCTGAACATACTCATCCAGCAAGATCTGCCGTTCTTTTTGCGTCAGCAACGGGTTCTTCAGGTTTTCCCTGATCTTATCTTTACACCGGTTCAACAGAAAAAAAGTATTGCTTAAATCTCCCTGAACATAGTACAGATAAGCAAACTCGTGAAGTCTTCCAACTTCCATTTCTGCTGAATAAAACGGATTTCCAAGTGTATAAAAGTACATTCTCTTAATATGTGACATACTGGAATTGGTAATGGTCAGAATAGCCAGTAATGCATAAATCGTCAACCGGACGGCATAATAGTTTCTGAGCTTCCATTTGAGAAATATGGAAATGATAAAACCGATTACAATCCACGCGTAAATTAGTTTTATATATGTTAAATCTTCATAAGAAAAAGCGTAATAATTCACAATGGAAATCAGTATAAAACTGGAGCTTCTCGCAATATTAAACAAGGTTAATTTCCGTTCCTGAAGTGTCAGCACCAGGAACTCAATAACCGGAATAAGCATGGCGAACTTGAGAACTATCGAGCAATAATCATAATCAAGGAAATGCAGGAAAACAGCAATAATGTAAAAGACAAAATAAATCGGAACAACCATTCTATAAAATTATTACTGCTGCAATGATAAAAACAAGAATAATTACCAGATATTGCCAAATATCAGGAAAATATTCCACGACCATCTGCTTTAGTTCTCTTATTTTTTTCATATCTATCCGTTTTCAGGGGCAGTAAATTTAATAAAAACAGTTATTTTCTTCAATTATTATGTGTAATATTGTGCCACAATGTATAAAGGTAAAGTAAAATTCTTTAATGAGACCAAAGGTTTCGGATTCATTAAGGATGAAGATTCAAACAAAGAATATTTTGTTCACATCTCTGGTCTGGTTGATAAAATCGATCAGGATGACGAAGTAACTTTTGAACTTCAAGAAGGCAAAAAAGGTTTAATTGCAGTAAACGTAAAACAAGCATAATTGATTTCCTGTTTATTTTTTAAAACTTTTAGAGACTCTTAACAGGGTCTCTTTTTTATTTAACGGGATACTATTTACCTCCTTTTTTCGTTAATTTTGCCATATCTATGAAATATTGGTTACTTATTTTCAGCTGTGTAATCAGCTTCAGCGTTTTGGCTCAAAAATCAAAATCCACAAAAAAAGAACGTTTTCCTTCTTATTTTGGATTGCAGTTCAAGCCGATCTTCGCAACGAATTTCATTACCGCATCCGAATTAAATCTGAAAGGTCCCGAGCTTACCGCCGATTATCAGCAAAAATTCGGTTTTAGCTTTGGTGGGACTGTTCGTGTCGGGCTTTCAAAAATTGTTAATCTGGAAACCGGATTGAATTTTGTTCAAAGGAATTATGACATCGATTTCAGCATTAACTCTTCCACAACTCAATTGAATGCTCAGACACAATTCCGGATTATCGCCTACGACATCCCGGTAAACGCCTTGTTTTATATCAAGCTGTCTGACAAATTTTATATGAATGCGTCCATGGGAGCTTCTTTGGGATATCTTCCTTCCAATGTATGGAAAACCTACGTGATTAACAGTGTGGAAAAATTCCAGCACGAAGGACGACGTTTCGGCAAGTTTTTCGGAGAAGCGAATGCGAATATCGGCTTTGAGTTCAGAACACAAAAAATCGGTTTTTTCTACCTGGGAGCATCTGTCAAAATGCCGTTCAAGCCGATTTTCCAGATCGCAGCGGCTTACTACAAAGCAGGATCTACAGAAGTTTTATACGGAAACGTAAGTGGTTCATACCTGACACTTGATCTGCGTTATTATTTCAAAAATAACGGCGAAAAGAACAAATTAAGAGGGCCTATCGAGCAATAATGACAGCAGAAGAAATTATTGATAAGTTACAGCTTCAACCGCACCCGGAAGGAGGCTTTTACAAAGAAACATTTCGTTCCGGCCTATCAGTTGGCGATTACCGGCTGGGAACAGCTATTTATTTTCTGATCACGCAGGAAAATGTTTCTCACTTTCACCGCATCCGGCAGGATGAACTTTGGTTTCACCATTACGGCGCAACGATAGATATTCATATTTTAGAAGACGGAAAGCACAGAACAACACGCTTAGGGACACCTGGCCAAGATACAGAGCCTTACAGGATTGTCCCGAAAGATACAATCTTCGGATCTTCTCTTTCAGGGAATGAGACCGGATTCGCCCTGGTTTCCTGTGTTGTTATTCCCGGGTTTGAGTTCAGGGATTTTGAGCTTTTCACAGCAGCGGAATTACTTGTTGATTTCCCGGATTGTGAAGCGATTATCCGTAAAATGACAAGGGAATAATAAAGCTTAGCTCACCAGCTATTCCTTATTCATTTTTTGGTAAAATTCCAGCCCTTCCTGTAACAGCTCAAAAGAAATAACCTCATCATATACAGCAGCTCCGACAGATTTCAGAAGTACTGCCCGAACTTCATGCAGCTCATTTTTCTTATCATTCAACATATACATCCAGAAATGCTCCGCCGGAATTCCTGTCAGATCCGGCAACCCGACTTTCTCAGTAATCACTGAGCAGATCTCGTATAAATCACCCTCTTCCAGTAAACCTTTTCTCCACGACCAGTACGATTCAACAATTATTCCCATTCCGACGGCGATCCCGTGATTAACCGGTTCTGTGTTTTCCAGAAAAAAACTCTCGGCAGCATGTCCGAACGTATGTCCGAAATTCAGCATTTTCCGGATATTTCTCTCCAACGGATCGTGCTTGACGATTTCATTTTTAATTGTTAATGAACGGAAAATCACTTCTTCCGGCATTAAAAATTCATGAAAATCAACCGCTTTCAATTCCGCAAAATGTAAAGCATCCGCGATCAATCCGTGCTTGATCATTTCCATCCAGCCACCAACTTTATCAATCACAGGTAATGTTTCCAGAAAATGCGGGTCTATAAAAACCGCCTTCGGATTTGAAAAAACACCCAGAAGATTCTTATAATTAGCCAAATCCACACCTGTTTTTCCTCCGATAGCCGCATCTGTCATTGCCAGCAACGAAGTCGGCACATGAATAAAATCAATTCCCCGTTTATAAAGTGAAGCAATAAAACCGCCCATATCCGTCACTACTCCGCCACCAAGGCAAATCGCCAGGTCATTTCTGGAAATCCGGTATTCGGTCATCGCTTCCCAAACCTGTATACAGATCTGAATATTCTTATGCTCTTCTCCGGCAGGAAGCATGATCACTTCCGCTTCACCCAACGCTTCAAAATGCGTTATCAGGTATTCCAGGCAGCAGTCATGGGTATTCTCATCAACAAAAATTATTTTTTTTGCAGTGGCATACTTTTCTGTCAGCAAAGACTCAAATTCCCCGTTCGTTAACGCTCCGATATAGACAGGATACGTTTCTGCATCCAGCCGTATTGTTTTTTTATTCATCTTCTATAAACTATAGATACAAATATTGGAATAATATGCTAAGTTTACAGCCTGAACGACAATTATTCATCTAAATGCTTTCGTTTGAAAATACAGAAATAGCTTTTAAAAGCAAATCTGACAAGGAATTGAAACGTGCTCATTTCCTGTTTACGCTCATCGGGAAACCTGGTCTAGTTAAAATCGGAAAAGCAGCTACAAATACAGCATTAAAAATCGGATTACCTGTCAAAGGAATTATCCGGAATACTATTTTCCGTCAATTCTGCGGAGGTGAAACAATCGAAGACTGTGATGCAAAGATCGCTGAATTGCATCGCTTTGGTGTCGGAACGATCCTGGATTATTCGGTGGAAGGGAAAACGGAGGAAAAGGATTTTGACGCGACTGCGCAGGAGATCATCCGCACCATTGAGAAAGCGCACGGCAACGAGGCAATTCCCTTTGCTGTTTTTAAAGTGACGGGCATTTCGCGTTTCGGGCTGCTGGAAAAGATCAATGATCTTTCAGCAGAGTTGAATGCGGATGAAAAAATGGAATTCCAGCGGTTACTGGAGCGTGTTGACAATATCTGCAAACGTGGGTTTGAGCTAGATGTCCCTGTTTTTATTGACGCGGAGGAAACATGGATCCAGGACGCGATCGACCGTCTGGCTGTTTCCATGATGGCAAAATATAACCGTGAAAAAGGCCTGATCTATAATACGATTCAGATGTATCGCCGCGATCGCCTGGAATACCTGAAAAAATGTATTGAGCAGGCACACATCGGAGGTTATCACTATGGTATCAAGCTGGTGCGCGGCGCTTATATGGAAAAAGAAAGAGCCAGAGCCGAAAAAATGGGATATCCGTCGCCGATCCAACCGGATAAAGCTGCATGTGACACTGATTACAATGCTGCACTGGAAATAATCCTGAAAAATATAGATATTCTTACATTGTGTGCGGGAACGCATAATGAGGACAGCTCATTACTTTTGGCAAAAAAAATAAAGGAACACGGACTCGAAAAAAACGATAGCCGCATCTATTTTGCCCAGCTACTTGGTATGAGTGACCATATTTCTTTCAATTTAGCCAACGAAGGTTACAAAGTGGCGAAATATGTTCCTTACGGGCCAATAAAAGAAGTAATGCCTTATTTGTTCAGACGGGCGGAAGAAAATACCTCCGTAGCCGGCCAGACAAGCCGCGAACTGGGGTTATTACAAAAAGAAAAAGCACGAAGAAAAATTTAATTTTAAAAAGTTTCCCGGTTTTATTGTTTAATCTGGAAAAAAATGTTTAATATTGCATCCCGAAATTCGGAGAATGTTTTAGAAAGAAATATATAATTGTCATGGATATTATTAATGAAATTGCGAAAGAATTAGTTCCTGTGAAAGATTTCCCTGATTTTAAAAGCGGAGATACAGTTACGGTAGCTTATAAAATTATTGAGGGTTCGAAAGAACGTGTTCAGCAATTTACAGGTGTTGTTTTACAACGTCGCGGTTCAGGTGTAACTGAAACTTTTACTATCCGTAAAATGTCCGGTAACGTTGGTGTTGAGAGAATTTTTCCAATCTCTTCTCCATTCATTGAATCAATCTCAGTAAACAAAAGAGGTAAAGTTCGTCGTGCAAGAATTTTCTACTTCAGAGAAAGAACAGGAAAAGCTGCTCGTATCAAAGAACGTAAATTCTTCGCGAAATAAGATTAAATTCTTTAAGCATAATATACGAACCGTCCCCGAAAAGGACGGTTTTTTTATTGATCTCCGTCAGATAGTAATAAAAACAAAAGAAATCCTATTTTTACAGTTATGTTTTTCATTCTGTCGAAAATCCTATTATTTCTCACCTCGCCTCTCTTCTGGTGGTGTATTGTCTTATTAATCGCTTTTTACGGACGTTCGAGCAAGACCAGAAAACGTTTCCGTTTTATCGCAGTTACTTTGTTTTTATTTTTTACAAATACTTTTATATTCCTGGAATTTGAAAGAATGTGGGAAATTCCCGGAACCAAAATATCTTCCATAAAGAAAAAATACGATGCAGGAATTGTTTTAAGCGGAATGGCTATCTACGACAATCATCTGCAACGGCTGAACATCAAAGAAGGTACGGACAGAATCTGGCATGCAATCACCTTATATAAAAAAGGAATTATCGGAACGATCATCATCACCGGAAAAGACGGAACGATCACTGATCAGGGATTAAATGAAGCTGCGCAATTCCGGAACGACCTGGTGAGCTGGGGCATTCCTGCCAAAGATATACTCGTTGAAAACAAGTCCAGAAATACGTATGAAAATGCGCTTTATACAAAACAGCTTTTAGGAAAGCATCCTGAGTTACGGTCTTTTCTTTTAATAACTTCTGCTAATCACATGAGGCGCTCACAGGCCTGCTTTAAAAAGCAGGGAATTACCTTCGACACATTTTCCTCAAATGTCTATAACGGCCCCAAAAGGTACTGGAATGCGGATCATATTCTAATTCCCTCTTTTACTACCTTCGTTCAGTGGAATAATCTTACTAAAGAATGGGCAGGGTATATAATGTATAAGCTCACAGGCAAAATTTAATTATGAAATCCGCCTGATTAGCGCCAGCAGCAAATTAATCAATAATTACTACATTTAAGGACGAACTGAGCAGCATCCTTTAATTCATATAAAAAAAAGGCTATATTTAGTCAAACATCAATCGCTGACAATTATGAAATTAAGATCACTAATTATAGACGACGAGGAACTGGCGAGAAAGAACCTGTCCATGATCATTCAGGAGCATTGCCCTGAGATAGAAATCATCGGTGAAGCATCCAATAAAGAAGATGCCAAACAAAAGATTTCCGAGCTAAAACCTGATGTTATCTTTCTGGATATCAGGATGCCAAGCGAATCGGAAGGGCTTGACTTATTAAATGAGATCGAGAACAAAGACTTTTTTGTGGTGTTTGTAACTGCTTTCAAGGATTACGCGCTAAGAGCGTTCAATGCAAGCGCTGTCCATTATATCTTAAAGCCGATCGATATTGATGATCTGAAAACTGCTGTCCACAAGCTGGTTGACGCAAAAAGAATTTTTGAGGAAGATCCAAACAATTTCATCACTTATTTCAATTCACTGAAAAATCTGTCCGATTCGCTTATTAATAACAAGCAGAATAACCGGATTGTGATCAGTCATACAAAGGGATTAAAGATAGTGGAAGATGATACCATCACACATCTGGACGCCAGCGGAAACTGTACAACGATCTATTTCAATGACGGAACCCGCTATCTGGATACAAGGACGCTGAAAATTTATGAGAATATTCTGAATTCCGACAAGTTTTTCAGGATCCATAAATCTCACATCATTAATCTGAATTATCTGAAGGAATATGGCAACGATGACGGTCATTTCGTCAAATTAAAAAATGATGCAAAAATTCCCGTTGCCAGAAACCGCGTGAGCGAATTTGTCAAATACTTAAAAAACAAATGAAATTATTCTTTTCGTGCATCGTTTTATTGTTATCTACCGTAGGCTTTGCACAGAAATATTCTTTTATTAATTACTCGATAGAAAGTGGCTTACCTCAATCGCAGGTAAGCTCTTTCATTCAGGATGACAATGGTTATTTATGGGTGGGAACAATGGGCGGACTGGCAAAATTCAACGGCCAGTCTTTTTTCACTTATACTACCAAAAGCAACCTGCTCAATAACCGGATCTCTTCTCTCAGCTATAATAATGATTCACTTTTTGTAGGGCACGAAGGAGGCTTTTCCATCAGCTGGAATTCCGATTTTACTCCATTCCGATTTGAAGAAAAAGACAAAAATGTCCTTACGAGCAAAGTCCTGCCGTTTAAAGGGAAAATCATTGCCTTTACCAACGGTAGTGGTTATTACTCATTAGAAGACGGAATTCTTACCCATACACAATTTGAATCCAGCGATAAAAACAGAATACGGACAGCTCTGCTTCATAAAAAGCAGTTATATATCGCTACGCGGGACGGGCTTTTAAAAAGTCAGGACGGAAGCTATTTTACTTCTGTCAAAGGTACTTCCGGGCTGAACATCTCCGGATTGATCATTTACGATGAGGATCATTTATTTTTCACTACTTTCAACAGCGAGGCCGGGCTGATTAATCTGAAAACTCATCAGGTCAGATTTATTTCCATTCAAGAAGAGGTTTATGGTTTAAGAAACTGCTTTAAAGATTCAAAAAAACAAGTCTGGATTCCGCATCTGGAAGGCATCATCCTGATCGATGAATACCTCAATCCGTCTTATATTGATGGGAATACAGGTTTGAATTATAACAATATCAATACGGTTTATGAAGATAAGAATCAGACCATCTGGATCGGTTCGGAAGGAAAAGGGATCTTTAAATTTTCCGGGAATCACATCCGCAGGTATAATTTTGAAAATGAATCAAAAAGTGATCTGATTCTCTCTTCGCTCGTTGTAAATGACAATAGTTTTTATGGTACGTATGATGCCGGGATTATTATTCAAAACAACAGAACAAAAACAACGCAACTCATTGAAGCAAAAAATAATCCTGTCTGGACACTGGCACTTACTAAAAACAAAGAGATTCTCGTCGGTTCTGAGAATGGTCTTTTTCAGATCAATCCGGAAAGGAATGCTCTCCTGCCGGTCAAAATTGACAGCTTTGAGCTAAGCTCAAAAAAAGTGACTTGTATTCTTTCTCAGAACAACAACAGCTTTATCGGGGGAAATTTCGGACTGGCTGTTTACCGAAACGGAAAAATTTCTTCGTTCTTTCCTGCTGCAAAATTTAATCTACTGACGATCAGGAGTCTTGCATTTTATAATAATGAACTTTACCTGGGCTGTGATAATGGTTTGTTTATCCTGAAATCTGATAAATTCATCCGGGTTCTTGATTTCAGCAATAAGATCAATTCCCTGAAAGTAGATAAGCGAAACCGGATCTGGATCGGAACGGAAGACGGGCTTTATATTTATGATCAAAATAATATCTTCCCGGTAAATCTTTCAGACCGGTCGGCCTCCAATATTATTAACTTTATCAATCAGAATAACAATTATCTTGTTTTCGGCACCAATGACGGTATTTACTATACTGATCCGGGACAGGAGCCATTTATATTCAAACATATAGGCCTGGAAGAAGGAATAAGCAATCTTGAAACAAATATCAACTCCTCTTTTGTCGATGCTTACAACAATATCATTTTTGGGACTGTTTCCGGATTAAATATACTAAACATCAATAAACTTGAGGATAATTATATTATCCAGCCACCGCGGATCATTGTTAAAAATATTGCTGTCAACTTCGCCACGATCAATAAAGATCCGAAGGACTACAAAGTGGAATATGATCAGAAAGGTGCTATTTCCGCAATCGTCCTTCCTTACAATAAGAATAACATCCTGATTGAACTGGACGGAATTACGCTGAAAGATTATCAGTCTCTGAATTACCAGTACTGGATCGAAGGTTTGGAAAACACATGGTCAGCACGCTTCAAAAATCCCCAGATCAATATCACCAATCTTCCTTACGGAGAATATAAAATTAATATCCGAGGTGTTTTAAACAACAATCTTTATTCCAACATTATCACCATAAAGGTTACTATTAATCCGCCATTTTACCTGCGCTTATGGTTTATTTTGCTCGTTTCGGCATTTATTATCGGGAATATCCTGTTTTTCATCCGGCAGAGGGTTCAGCGGGAACGGAATAAAAGCAAACAGGAAAAGCTGGAAATAAAAAACCGCCTTAATCAGCTGGAACAGCAATCCTTAAATGCGAGCATGAACCGCCATTTTATTTTCAACGCGCTTAACTCCATTCAGTATTTCATCAATACTCAAGATAAATATTCAGCAAATAAGTATCTGACCAATTTTGCCAAGCTCATCCGGAAAAATCTTGATTCCTCTACAGAAAATGATAATCTGGTTTCATTGGACGAGGAAGTAGAACGGCTCAAATTATACCTGGATCTGGAATGCATGCGGTTTAAAGACCGTTTTACTTATGAGATTGATGATGATGAAGTAATCACAGATAATTATCAGGTGCCTGCAATGCTGCTTCAGCCTTTTGTAGAAAACAGCATTCTGCACGGAATCTTGCCAAATGAGAAGAAAAAGGGAAAAATTACCATTTCTATCAATGATTTTCAAAATCATATCGAAATACGCATAAAAGACAACGGAATAGGTATTGATCAGAGCTTAAAAAACAAAGGGATCAATGCCGGCACGCATAAGTCAAAGGGAATGGAAATATCTACTAAGCGAATTAATCTTCTGAAGCAATTTTATAATAAGAACTTCGAGCTGATAGGCCCGTTTCAGACCTCTTCGGAAGACGGTTTAATCAGTGGAACGATGGTTTTAATAAAAATTCCTAAAGAAAATTTGTAAAATTGATATTTAGTTATATATTTGATACATATTTAATAAGCTAAGGTCATGAAGAAGTTGGTTTTAATCTGTTCGGTTCTAGCGGCGATTTCTTTCTCTTGTCAGAAAGAGGTTATTCGGCCTAATGTTGTTTCTTCTTCAACATGCACGGAGGAACAAGGTGATAATCATTACCTGAAATCTCCTATTAAAGAAGATAAAACTACCTCAACAGGTACAACTAACGGTTCGGGTATTACGGATCCTAACAATGATCCTGATATTGCCAGAAATAAAAGCAAAAGAAATTAATTTTAAAAAAATATAAAAAAGGTCAGAAAATTTCTGACCTTTTTTTATTTATAGCTTTTTCAATAGTTCTTCATCAACCATTTCCGGGATTGTTACTTTCAGCTTAGGCTCAATCGCCATTGCCCGTTTAATAGCAAAAACAGCTCCGTCATTTCTTGCCCAGGATCTTCTCGAGATCCCGTTGTTTACATCCCAGAATAACATACTCTGCAGTCTTCTGCCTGCATCCGGAGTCCCGTCCAGCAACATGCCAAAACCACCATTAATAACTTCTCCCCAGCCTACACCGCCTCCATTATGAATAGAAACCCACGTTGCACCTCTGAAGCTATCTCCGATAACATTCTGAATGGCCATATCAGCAGTAAATCTGGAACCGTCATAAATATTTGATGTTTCCCGGTAAGGTGAATCTGTTCCTGATACATCGTGATGGTCACGCCCTAAAACTACCGGACCTATTTTCTTATCTGCAATAGCTTTATTAAAAGCTTTCGCAATTTCAATCCTGCCAAGCGCATCTGCATATAGAATTCTTGCCTGGGAACCAACTACCAGCTTATTTTCCTGCGCTCCTTTGATCCATTGGATATTATCCTGCATTTGCTGCTGAATTTCTTCCGGAGATGTTTCAATCAGCTGCTCCAATACTTCTTTGGCCAGCTCATCCGTATGAGCCAGATCTTCCGGCTTGCCCGAAGTACAAACCCATCTGAACGGCCCAAAGCCGTAATCGAAGCACATTGGCCCCATAATATCCTGTACATAAGAAGGGTACCTGAAATCAATATTATTTTCAGCCATCACATCTGCTCCTGCTCTGGAAGCTTCCAAAAGAAAAGCATTTCCATAATCAAAAAAGTAAGTTCCTCTTGCCGCATGGGAATTGATGGCATCCACTTGTCTCCTCAATGACTCCTGCACTTTTTCCTTAAACAATCCGGGATTTTTTGCCATCATTTCGTTGGCTTCCTCAAGCGACAGACCAACAGGATAGTAGCCACCCGCCCACGGATTATGCAATGAAGTCTGATCTGATCCTAAATCAATACGAATGTCTTCCCGGAGAAAATGTTCCCATACCTCTACAATATTTCCCTGATAGGCAATTGAAACGGTTTCCTTATTTTCCTGAGCCTTTCGGACTCTACTGCTCAATTCATACAAATCTGTAATGACCTCGTCTACCCAACCCTGAGAATGGCGGGTTTGTACGGCTTTAGGATTCACTTCCGCTGTAACAGAAATACAACCGGCAATATTTCCTGCTTTCGGCTGTGCTCCGGACATTCCTCCCAAACCAGCCGTAACAAATAAACCTCCTTCCGGACTTTTCCCTATTTTTCTGAAGCCGTTAAGCACCGTAATAGTAGTTCCATGTACAATCCCCTGCGGCCCGATATACATATAAGAGCCCGCTGTCATCTGACCATATTGTGTAACTCCCAGCACATTAAATTTTTCCCAGTCATCCGGTTTTGAATAGTTAGGAATCATCATCCCATTTGTAACAACCACTCTTGGCGCGTCTTTATGAGATGGAAATAATCCCATTGGATGGCCCGAATACATTGCCAGCGTCTGTTCGTCTGTCATTTCAGCAAGGTATTTCATCGTCAGACGGTATTGGATCCAGTTCTGAAATACAGCTCCGTTGCCACCGTAAGTAATCAGCTCATCCGGGTGTTGAGCAACAGCGTGATCTAAATTATTCTGGATCATCAGCATAATGGCTTTTGCCTGCAGTGAATTTCCGGGATATTCTTCTATTGACCTCGCGTACATTTTATAGGCAGGCTTGAAACGGTACATATAAATCCTGCCGTATTTATTTAATTCATTATAAAACTCTTCTGCTAATTCCGCGTGAAATGTTTCAGGGAAATAACGAAGCGCATTTTTCACTGCCAGAATTTTCTCTTCCTTTGTCAGGATATCCTTACGCTTAGGCGCATGATTGACTTCCGGATTTAGTATTGGTTTTTCAGGAAGCACAGATGGAATTCCCATCTTTATATCTCTTTGGAACTCTTCTAAAGTCATTTTATTCAGGGTTTCCGGCAAAGATACACATTTGTTTAATGAACAATCAAGGTCCTTCCTCTTAATCTGTGAAACTAATCTTAGACAAAAAGAATATTGTCCGTTTCTTCTCCACTTCCTTGTTCTCTTTATTCTTTATTTTCTGCCTGCCAAAAACAAGAAAGAAATTATCATACCAGTAAAGGCTGTTTGTCAGTCCTGTCCATTTTACGATATCTCCTTCTTTTTCCGTTTCAATTTCTCCGTAATTTTTCTCTGAGATTTTTCCGTCTTTCACATAGACTGCTTTTATATTTTTCCCCGTACAGTACAATAATTTTGTTAGATCTGTGGCGTCTGTGGAAATACGAATGTTGTTAATCACTGTAAATGGCTTAAAATTCAGCTGAATGTCAAAACAATAATCATATTGCTTATTTCCTGCTTCGTCTAATCCAAGAATCACCGCATGAGTGTACTGATACCCGTCAAAAACCTGTCGTGTATGAGTAACCGGTGTCCCTTTGACATATGTAGTATAATATTCTGTGCGATAGGTCGGATAATAGAATTCTCCGACATACGTATATCCTTCTTCTCCTCTGATCAATACAGGGTGATTCACCACAAGTGACCTGACAAAATCCTCTTTTCCTGCTTCTTTCTTTTTATCTCTCTTTTTTTCAATCTTTTCCTGCCTCTTTTCTGGCAGAAACTTATAAAAGTTCGTGAAATTTGTAAAAGAATGGTAAGTAATAAACTCCTGATTTTCATCTATCCATTTTGAAAAAAACACTCCACCGGCTGAAGCTCTCCGGTCAATTGAATAAGAACCGGCCAACACAAATTCCCGGTCGTTAACCCAGGTAATTTTTCCGTCAATAATACCATATTTGGGATCTTTATCCAGCAATAGGGGGCGAACAACTATTTCTCCTCTTTTACCTACAAGAAAAACATACATATTACCGTTCTTCATATCCTTGCCATCCCGGTAAAAAACAGCCAGTGCTTCATCTCTGCTGTCCGGCTGACAGCTGTTGATCATCCGTTTCTTATTTTGGCCGGGAACTGTCACATACTTCTGAGTGCCATCAATAACATCCAGTATCAAAATTGCAGGAAGCTTTTTCTTCATTCCCTCAATGAAAATCTTTCCTCCGACCAGATAGGAATTTTTGCAATAAAATTTCTCGATAAAAAAGATTTCCTTTTTCTTAAATGTTCTTTTTAGGGTATTGTATGTTACCAAAGTAAGATTTCTTTTATCAGCATAGACAAAATAGAGATTATCCGTTTTATCATCATAAAGAACAGGAGAAAAATAGCTTTTCATGGGAACAGCTATTTCTTTTGAAAAATTATTCTTGAATTCGCTGTTGAACGCATTAATTTCCAAAAATTTATCCGGCCGTTCCGTTCTGTAGCCATACGAAACGATACCTTTCGCTCCCACCAATTTCACAAAATCAACCGCATTTTCCTTAACGTTGATTTCCTTTCTCAGTTCTTGCTGAAGCTGTCCAAATATCAATGATGGTAAAAGAAATACCAGGCATACTATATTTTTCATTTCAAAAAAGCATCAATAAAAAAGCACCTTTCGGTGCTTTCTTCAATTTTATTTAAAAAACTTAAAATTCATTCCGGGATAAACCGCCGAGCTACCCAGCTCTTCTTCAATCCTCAGCAACTGATTGTATTTTGCCATTCTGTCAGAGCGCGAAGCAGATCCTGTTTTGATTTGTCCGCAATTCAAAGCAACAGCCAGATCAGCAATTGTGTTGTCTTCTGTTTCACCTGAACGGTGGCTCATTACGGAAGTATAGCCGTTTTTAGTTGCCAGTTGAACAGCTTCGATTGTTTCTGTCAAAGAACCAATTTGATTGACTTTTACCAGGATAGAATTTGCTACTCCCGCTTCAATTCCCTGATTTAAACGTTTTGTATTTGTAACAAATAAGTCATCTCCCACCAGCTGAACCTTATCTCCGATTGTTTCTGTCAATAGCTTCCAGCCATCCCAGTCATCTTCCGCCAGACCATCTTCAATAGAAATAATCGGGTATTTGTCACACCAGTCTTTCCAGAAAGCGACCATTTCTTCAGAAGTTCGCTCCTCTCCTGTTGATTCAAATACGTATTTCCCATTTTTATAGAATTCGGAAGATGCTGCGTCAAGAGCAATAAATACATCTTTTCCCGGTTCAAATCCAGCTTTTTTAATTGCCTCAAGCACTACTTCAATTGCTTCATCGTTGGAATTTAGGCTTGGTGCAAAACCTCCTTCATCTCCCACATTGGTTGACATTCCCTTGGATTTCAACACGCTTTTCAGATGGTGAAAAATCTCCGTTCCCCAACGCAAGCCTTCCGAAAAAGAGCTCGCTCCAAATGGCATTACCATGAATTCCTGAATATCTATTTTATTGTCAGCATGAGAACCTCCGTTCAAAATGTTCATCATGGGAACAGGCATAGTAACGGAGCCGACTCCACCGATATAAGAATATAATGACAGGTTAGCTTCCTGTGCCGCTGCTTTAGCAACAGCAAGAGATGTTCCTAAAATTGCATTTGCCCCTAATTTGGATTTGTTAGGTGTTCCATCCAGCTCTATCAATTTCTGGTCAATTGATTTCTGATCGAAAACAGATGCACCGATCAACGCGTCTGCAATTACCGTATTTACATTCGATACTGCCTTTAAAACTCCTTTTCCAAGGTAATAATTTTTATCCCCATCTCTTAATTCAACAGCTTCATGCACACCTGTAGATGCTCCGGATGGAACAGCAGCGCGTCCTATATTTCCGGAAGTTGTATGTACATCCACTTCAACAGTCGGATTTCCCCGTGAATCTAAAATTTGTCGTGCTATAATCTTAACGATTTTACTCATAATGATTTGGATTTTATATTTTCAATAAACTGATCAAAAAGATATCTTGAATCATGCGGTCCCGCAGATGCTTCCGGGTGATACTGAACCGAGAAAACAGAACGGTTTTTAATTCTCATTCCTGCAATTGTATTATCATTCAAATGGCGGTGAGTTACTTCTACCTGCTCATTGTTTTTTACGCTTTCTTCAGAGATCACAAATCCGTGATTCTGAGATGTAATCTCGCATTTTCCTGTAACTAAATTTAAAACAGGGTGATTTATTCCTCTGTGCCCGTTAAACATTTTAACCGTTTGCAGGTTCATCGAAAGCCCTAATAGCTGGTGTCCAAGGCAGATACCAAAAATCGGCAGATTAAGCGTAATCAACTCTCCGACCAACTTTATAGAATCTTTCATGGATGCAGGATCTCCGGGCCCGTTAGACAGCATAATACCATCAGGATTAAACGCCTTAATCTCTTCTGACGTAACATTCATCGGAAAAACGGTTACCTCGCAGCCTCTCTCCACAAGGCAACGAATAATATTTTGTTTCACCCCAAAATCAACCAGAGCAATTCTGTACAATATATTTTCCGGAGCTACAACATACTTTTCTCTGGTAGAAACTCTGGAAGACAATTCAAGACCTTCCATAGAAGGAACTTCTTCCAAAATTGCTTTTAGCTTATCAATATCCAGTATTTCAGAAGAAATAACAGCATTCATCGCTCCTTTATTTCTGATATGGCGTACAAGCGCACGTGTATCAATATCTGCAATACCTACACATGAAGAGCTCACTAATTTATCATTGATCGATTCATTGGAAGAGATTCGGGAGTGTGTGTTACTGAATTTTTTAGTAACTAACCCTGAAATCATAACCTTATCCGACTCATTTTCATCTTTATGACTTCCATAATTCCCAATATGGGAAGTCGTCATGATTAAAATTTGCCCTAAATAAGATGGATCAGTAAAAACTTCCTGGTAGCCCGTCATACCGGTATTAAAAGCTATTTCACCAGTAGTTGTTCCTGTTTTTCCAATAGCTGTACCTTTAAAAAAGGTGCCGTCTTCCAGAAGAAGAACAGCAGTATTTGAAGGATTCATCAAGTTATTTTAAAAGATTGTGCAAAGATATGTAAAAAAAAAGGCATCTAAAAAATAGATGCCTTAATATGTTTAAAAGTATTCATTACTTTTCTTCAGAAGATTCTTCCTCTGCATCAGCAGACGGTGTCTCTTCGTTTGTCTCTTCTACTACTGTATCTGTTACTTCAGCTTCCGGAGCTTCAACTACGTCAGATGCTGCTTTTTTAGAACTTCCTCTTCTTGAACGACGAGTTGTTTTCTTAGCATCTTTCGTATAGATTTCGTTGAAATCCACCAGTTCTATTAAGCACATTTCAGCATTATCCCCTAAACGATTTCCCGTTCTGATGATACGTGTATATCCTCCGGGACGATCTGCTACTTTAGGAGCAACATCTCTGAACAGCTCAGCTAAAACTTCTTTATTTTGTAAATAACTAAATACAGTTCTTCTGGAATGCGTAGAATCTGTTTTAGATTTCGTGATTAGCGGCTCTACATATACTCTCAACGCTTTTGCTTTTGCCAAAGTAGTAACAATACGCTTATGAGTAATAAGAGAGCATGCTAAATTAGACATCATAGCTTTTCTGTGAGAAGCTGTTCTGCCTAAATGATTAACTTTTTTACCGTGTCTCATTATTAAATTTCTTTAAGAATACTAATCTTTATCCAATTTGTATTTTTGAACATTCATACCAAAGCTCAGGCCTTTATTATCTACAAGGTCTTCAAGCTCTGTCAATGACTTCTTACCGAAGTTTCTGAATTTCAACAAATCATTTTTATTATAAGAAACTAAGTCACCTAAAGTTTCCACATCAGCTGCTTTCAAACAATTCAGCGCACGAACGGAAAGATCCATATCTACTAATTTTGTTTTCAATAGTTGACGCATGTGTAACGAAGTCTCATCAAATTCTTCAGATTCAGATTTAACATCTGTATCTAAAGTAATTTTCTCATCAGAGAACAACATGAAATGGTGAATCAAAATTTTTGCAGCCTCTTTCAAAGCATCTTTCGGATGGATAGAACCATCAGAAACAATATCCAACACCAATTTTTCATAGTCCGTTTTTTGCTCCACACGGTAATTCTCAATTGCATATTTTACGTTCTTAACCGGCGTAAAAATTGAATCAATGAAAATCGTTCCGAAAGGAACTCCACTTACTTTATTCTCCTCAGCAGGGACATAACCTCTTCCTTTGATAATAGAAAGCTCCATCTCAATTTTAACGGAAGGTTCCATGTTACAAATTACAAAGTCAGGATTTAAAACCTGAAATGCTGAAGTGAATTTACCAATATCCCCTGCAGTTAACTGGTTCTGTCCGGAAACAGAAACAATTACTGTCTCACTATCAGTTCCTTCGATCTGTCTTTTAAAACGAACCTGTTTTAAATTCAGGATAATCTCAGTAACGTCTTCAACAACACCTTTGATTGTAGTAAACTCATGGTCAACACCCTCAATTCTGATAGAAGAGATTGCGAATCCTTCTAAAGAAGATAGTAATATACGACGAAGTGCATTACCTATCGTAATACCGTAACCAGGCTCAAGCGGGCGAAATTCAAACTGACCGTTGAAATCATCCGACTGAATCATGATTACTTTATCTGGTTTTTGGAAATCTAGTATAGCCATGATAATGCAAAAATTATTATTTAGAATATAATTCGACGATTAGTTGTTCTTTGATGTTCTCAGGAATCATATCTCTGGCAGGAATGCTTAAATATTTACCTTCCAAAGATGCTTTATTCCAATCTAACCAATCGTATTTTTTGTTATTGGAAGTCAGCGAGGAAGTGATTGCTTCCAAAGATTTGGATTTTTCTCTCACTCCTACAACATCGCCCACTTTTAATGTGTATGATGGAATGTTTACCACTTCACCGTTAACAGTGATATGTTTGTGGGAAACTAATTGTCTTGCAGCTCTTCTTGACGGAGCTATTCCTAATCTGTAAACAGTATTATCCAAGCGAGCTTCACATAACTGAAGCAAAACCTCACCTGTGATACCTTTACTTCTGGAAGCTTTTTCAAACAGGTTAGAGAACTGTCTTTCCAAAATACCGTATGTGTATTTTGCCTTTTGTTTCTCTGCCAGCTGAATAGCGTATTCAGAACGTTTTGCTCCTCTTCTTTTTGCAGGACCGTGTTGTCCCGGACCGTAAGGTCTTTTTTCCAAATATTTGTCCGGACCAAAAATTGCTTCTCCGAACTTACGTGCGATTTTCGATTTTGCACCTGTATATCTTGCCATTTCTTAAATTTTATAAATACTATGAATTAAGGCTTTCCTTCGATAGTAAATTGATTAAACTCTTCTTCTTTTTGGAGGACGACATCCATTATGCGGTAGTGGAGTAGTATCAACGATCTCAATCACTTCAATACCTGCGTTATGGATTGCTCTGATTGCAGATTCTCTACCCGCACCAGGTCCTTTTACATAAACTTTAACTTTACGTAATCCGAAGTCATGAGCTTCTTTCGAACAATCTTCTGCCGCAACCTGTGCAGCATACGGAGTATTCTTTTTAGATCCTCTGAAGCCCATTTTTCCAGCCGATGACCAAGAGATAACCTGACCAGCGTTGTTCGTCAAAGAAATAATGACATTGTTGAAGGTAGCCTGAATATGCGCTTCACCCAATGCATCTACTTTGACATTTTTCTTCTTCTTTTGATTTGACTTAGCCATTATAAATTATTAATTATTATTTAGTAGCTTTTTTCTTGTTAGCAACAGTTTTTCTTCTTCCTTTACGGGTTCTGGAGTTATTTTTAGTTCTCTGACCTCTCAACGGAAGACCTGCTCTATGACGGATTCCTCTGTAACAGCCGATGTCCATTAAACGTTTAATGTTTAGCTGAGTTTCGGATCTTAGCTGACCTTCAACTTTTATAGAGTTAATTGACTCACGGATCAAACCGATCTGATTATCATTCCAATCCTGGACTTTAATATTCTCATCGATATTATTATCTTTCAGGATCTTTGCAGCAGTACTGCGCCCAATACCGTAGATGTAAGTTAAACCGATTACACCTCTTTTTCTTTTTGGTAAATCTATACCTGCTATACGTGCCATATTCTACTATTAATTACCCTTGACGTTGTTTTAATTTAGGATTCTTTTTGTTTATCACGTAAACTTTCCCTTTTCTCTTAACGATCTTGCAATCTGCAGATCTTTTCTTAACTGATGCTCTAACTTTCATTTCAAAACTTATTTATATCTAAATGAAATTCTACCTTTTGTTAAATCATACGGAGACATTTCAACTCTTACCTTATCTCCCGGTAAAATTTTAATGTAAAACATTCTCATCTTACCAGATATATGTGCTGTAATAACATGCCCATTTTCTAACTCGACGCGAAACATTGCATTTGATAATGCTTCAATGATTGTTCCGTCTTGTTCAATTGATGATTGCTTTGCCATATTTAGATGTCTGATAATTCTTTAGTTAATCTTCTTCCTCTGACACGCGTACCATCTACCAAGCCATCCATCTGCTTATTCAACAGATAAGATTCTATTTGCTGCAGCGTATCTAAAACAACTCCCACCATGATTAATAAAGAAGTCCCGCCAAAGAATAATTCAAAACCGGAAGTGATTCCTGCTGAATGGGCAATTGCGGGAAGAATAGCAATAATTGCTAAAAAGACAGACCCTGGCAAAGTGATTCTCGTAATTAAAGAATCAATATAATCGGCTGTTTCTTCACCTGGTTTAACTCCAGGAATAAAACCACCGTTTCTTTTCAGATCATCAGCCATATTGGACGGATTAATCATAATCGCCGTATAGAAATACGTGAATACGATGATTAAAATCGCCAGCAATAAATTATACGGAATACCATAAATATTCGAGAACGCGGTCTGGAACCATCCCGGAGACTCTGTACTTGCTCCTGACATAATCATCATCGGAATTGTAACAATAGCCTGAGCGAAAATGATTGGCATTACACCAGTTGCATTTACCTTGATCGGTAAATAGCTTCTGCTACTTTGCTCTGCAACATTTCCTCCTCTATTGTTTCCGACAATACGTTTTGCAACATTAATCGGAATTTTACGAACTCCCTGAACAATAAGAATTGTAGCCAAAATAATTAAAATAAAGACTACAAATTCAAGAACGATTTTAATCAGATTACCACTGTTTACACTAAATTCAGCGATTAATGAGCCAGGAAGGCGTGACATAATACCAACAGTAATCAAAAGAGAAATACCATTACCAATACCTCTGTCTGTGATTCGCTCACCTAACCATACAGCGAACATAGAACCGGCTACCATCACAATCACTGACTGGATCCACCACAATGTGTTCAGAGCATCTCCCACAGGAAGTGCTCCACGGGATCCAACCCACGCAGTAAGGTATGCAGGTGCCTGGATCGCACAAATGATTACGGTCAGAATTCTGGTATAGTTATTAATTTTCTTTCTTCCGGACTCCCCCTCTTTCTGCATTTTCTGAACTGCCGGAACAGCAATCCCCAGTAACTGCATAATAATTGAGGCAGAGATATAAGGCATAATACCTAATGCCATGATAGAAGCATTAGAAAAACCTCCTCCTGAAAACAAAGACAACAAATCGGTCAAGACATTTGATCCGTTTGTGCTGTTATAGTTGGAAAGATTAGTATAATTAACCCCCGGGATCACAATGAATGAACCGAGTCTAAAAATAAGAATTAAGAAGAGAGTAATTAATATTCTCTTCTTTAATTCCTCAACTTTCCAAATATTTTTTATATTCTGTATAAACTTCTTCATCTATAAAAAATGTTGGCAAAGATAATTATATTTCTGAACAAACACCACCTTTCGCTTCAATTTCTGCTTTAGCAGATGCTGAGAACTTATGAGCTGTGATATTTACCTTGGATTTCAACTCTCCTCTTCCTAAGATCTTAACGTTATCATTTTTAGAAATGAAGCCGTTTTCAATAAGGACATCAAGAGTGATATCAGAAATATTTACCTTTTCTACCAAAGATTGAATTATGTCCAAATTAATTGGTTTGTATTCTACACGATTAATGTTTTTGAAACCAAATTTAGGTACACGTCTCTGAAGCGGCATTTGTCCTCCTTCAAAACCGATTTTCTTGCTATAACCGGATCTTGATTTCGCACCTTTATGTCCTCTTGTAGCCGTACCTCCTTTACCTGAACCTTGTCCGCGAGCGATTCTTTTGCCACTCTTAACGGAACCTTTTGCCGGAGTTAAACTATTTAAATTCATTCTACTCAATTTTAGATATTATTCAACAACTTCCAACAAGTGTTGTACTTTTTTTATCATTCCTAACACTTGAGGTGTAGCTTCTTTCTCAAGAACTTGGTTTAATTTTCTAAAACCAAGCGCTTTAACAGTCGCTTTTTGATCAGCCGGACGCTTAATCGCGCTTTTTACTTGTTTGATTTTAATTGTTGCCATCACTCAATAAATTACCCGTTAAACACTTTATCCAAACTAATTCCACGTTGCTTTGCAACTGTAACTGCGTCTCTCATAGACCCTAATGCATCAAAAGTCGCTTTGATAACATTGTGAGGGTTAGAAGACCCCTGAGATTTTGCCAACACGTTATGAATTCCGGCACTCTCAAGTACCGCACGCATAGAACCACCAGCAATAACTCCTGTACCGGGAGAAGCAGGTTTAATCAGAACTTCAGCGCCACCAAATTTCCCTTTTTGAGGGTGAGGAACCGTACCATGCAATAAAGGAACTTTAATTAAGTTTTTCTTTGCATCTTCAATTCCCTTAGTAATTGCTTCTGTCACCTCTTTAGCTTTACCTAAGCCGTGACCAACAATTCCGTTTTCATCGCCAACTACAACGATTGCTGAGAAACTAAAGGTTCTACCTCCTTTAGTTACTTTCGTTACACGATTAACAGCAACCAACTTGTCTTTTAATTCTAAGTCAGCAGATTTTACTCTATTCATAATTTGTGCCATCGTTCTTAATTAAAATTTTAAACCTCCTTCTCTAGCAGCATCAGCAAGTGATTTTACACGTCCGTGATATAAATATCCGTTACGGTCAAATACACAGCGGTCAATTCCCGCTTTGATTGCTTTTTCTGCAATAAGTTTTCCTACTACTGCTGCCTGTTCTGTTTTTGAACCATTATGGGCAGCATCATTTTTATAACTAGAAGCAGATGCCAAAGTCACTCCTTTAATATCATCTATGATCTGAGCGTAGATTTGTTTATTGCTTCTAAATACTGACAAACGAGGCAAAGTAGAAGTACCAGAGATTTTCTTTCTGATTCTTCTCTTAATTTTTGCTCTTCTTGCTAATTTACTAAATGCCATGTTACTTAACTATTATTTTTTACCTGCAGCTTTACCAGCCTTTCTTCTAATTTCTTCTCCAACGAACTTGATACCTTTACCTTTGTAAGGCTCTGGTTTTCTTAATGATCTGATTTTAGCAGCTACTTGACCAACTAATTGTTTATCAAAAGATTCTAAAGTTACCACCGGAGCTTTTCCTTTTTCAGTATTGGCTGATACTTTTACTTCAGATGGCAATTGGAGAACGATAGGGTGGGAATATCCCAATGACAACTCCAACAATTGTCCTGTTGCAGTCGCACGGTAACCAACACCTATAATTTCCAATTCTCTTTTATACCCTTCGGAAACACCAACAATCATGTTACTGATCAAAGCACGGTATAAACCATGCTTCGCTCTAACAGATGGTGCGTCAGTCTCGCGGCTTACAGAGATCACATTTCCGTCGATAGATACTTTTACAGACGCATCATCAATTTCCTGCGTCAAAGTTCCTTTCGAACCTTTAACAGTAATTACATTACCGTTCAATGTTACTTCTACTCCACTCGGGATTGTAACTGGGGATTTACCTATCCTTGACATTTCTAAATTTTAAAACATTTATTAATAAACGTAGCAAAGGATCTCTCCTCCGACGTTTTCCTTTCTTGCTTCCTTATCTGTAATCACCCCTTTAGATGTAGAAAGAATAGCTATACCTAAGCCATTCATTACTCTAGGTAATTCAGATGAACCTGAATACTTTCTTAAACCTGGTTTAGAAATTCTCACAATTTTAGTGATCGCAGGAACTTTTGTAGATGCATTGTATTTCAAAGCGATTTTAATAATACCTTGCTTATCATCCTCTTCAAAACGGAAGTTAGCAATATATCCCTGATCAAATAAGATCTTCGTAATTGCTTTCTTGATATTTGAAGCAGGAATTTCTACAATCTTCAAACCTGCACTTGAAGCATTTCTAATTCTCGTTAAGAAATCTGCGATAGGATCTGTTGTCATATTTTTCCTATTAAATTACCAACTTGCTTTTTTAACTCCCGGGATCTTACCTGCCAGCGCCATTTCTCTGAAAGTTACACGAGAAATACCAAACTGTCTCATATAACCTCTCGGTCTTCCTGTCAAACCACAACGATTGTGTAATCTGACTTTAGATCCGTTAGCCGGCATTTTTTGCAATGCTAACATTGCATCCCATTTTTTACTTAACACTTCTTCATCAGTGCTTGTCGATTTCAAAACAGCAGTCAACTCAGCTCTCTTTTTTGCCTGAGAAGCTACCATTCTTTCTCTTTTGCGCTCACGCGCTTTCATTGATTCCTTTGCCATTTCTCAATTATTTTTTTGTAAATGGAAACCCAAATGCATCTAATAATGCTTTACCTTCCTCATCACTTTGAGCCGTAGTCACAAAAGTGATATCCATACCCAAAATTTTATTTACTTTATCAATATCAATTTCAGGGAAAATGATGTGTTCTTTAACACCTAAGTTAAAGTTACCACGACCATCAAAACCTTTAGGACTGATACCTTTAAAGTCTCTTGTACGAGGCAAAGAAACCGAAATGAAACGATCTAAGAAATCGTACATTTTATCACCGCGAAGTGTTACTTTAGTACCAATTGGCATTCCTTTTCTTAACTTGAAGTTAGAAACGTCCTTCTTAGAAACAGTAGCAACAGCTTTCTGACCTGCGATACGGCTTAAATCAGCCACTGCATATTCAATCATTTTCTTATCTGCCACTGCATCACCAATCCCTTGGCTAATAACAATTTTTTCAAGTTTAGGAACTCTCATCACCGATTTGAACCCAAACTTTTCAGTAAGCCCAGAAATAATTTCCTGTGAATACTTTTCCTTAAGTCTTGGAATATAACTCATTACTTAATCTCCTGTCCTGACTTTTTAGAATAACGAACTAATTTACCAGCGTCATTTTTACGACGTCCAATACGAGTAGCAACCCCATTTACAACAACCGCCAGATTAGAGATGTGTAATCCCGCCTCCTTTTCAACGATTCCTCCCTGAGGATTTGAAGCACTTGGTTTAACATGTTTCTTAACAATATTAAGTCCTTCAACCGTAGCACGCTCTTTGTTTCTGTCAATTACCAGAACTTTCCCCTGCTTTCCGCGATACTCGCCACTTAAAACTTTGACAGTATCTCCAACTTTAATGTGTAATTTCTTTTGCATAGCTTACAAATTTTAAAGTACTTCTGGAGCCAGGGAAACAATTTTCATGTAATTGTTTTCACGAAGCTCTCGAGCTACCGGTCCGAAAATACGAGTTCCTCTCATTTCACCTTGTGCGTTCAGAATTACTACCGCATTATCATCAAAGCGGATGTATGAACCATCAGGACGACGAACTTCTTTTTTAGTTCTCACTACTACTGCCTTGGCAACCTGTCCTTTCTTAACAGCTCCAGAGGGCATTGCACTCTTTACAGCCACGACAATCTTATCGCCAACAGAAGCATATCTGCGCTTAGTTCCTCCTAAGACGCGGATACACAGTACTTCTTTGGCACCAGAATTGTCTGCAACTGAAAGTCTTGATTCTTGTTGTATCATTACTAATGATTATTTAGCTCTTTCAATAATTTCAACTAATCTCCAATTTTTATTTTTGGACAATGGTCTTGTCTCCATGATGCGTACTGTATCACCAATGTTACAGTCATTATTTTCATCGTGGGCCACAAATTTAGTGGTTTTTTTGACAAATTTACCATACTTTGGATGTTTTACTTTTCTTTCTACAGAAACAACAATTGATTTCTGCATTTTATCACTAGTAACAACTCCAATTCTTTCTTTTCTTAAATTACGCTTTTCCATAATTATTTCTGCGTTTCACGTTTAGTTAACTCCGTTTTCAAACGAGCAATGTTTCTTCTAAGAGTTCTAATCTGAACAGCATTTTCAATAGGAGAAACAGCGTGAGCCAACTTGGTTTTAGCTAATTGTTCCACTGAACTATTAACACGGCCAGTAAGCTCCTCTAACGAAAGTTTTGTGATATCTTCCTTTTTCATCTCATCTTTTATTTAGAAGGTACTACATAATCATTGCGGACAATGAATTTACATTTAACTGGTAATTTTTGAGCAGCCAAACGTAATGCTTCTTTTGCAATTTCATAAGGAACACCATCTGCTTCAAACATGATTCTACCTGGTTTCACTACAGCGACCCAGTGACTCGGAGCTCCTTTACCTTTACCCATACGTACCTCTGCAGGCTTCGAAGTAATCGGTTTATCCGGGAAGATTCTGATCCATACCTGACCTTCACGTTTCATGTAACGCGTAACAGCGATACGGGAAGCTTCAATTTGTCTCGACGTAATCCAAGCCGGTTCAAGAGCTTTTAATCCAAAAGATCCAAAAGCGATAGTACTGCCTCTTTCGGCATTACCACGGTTTCTTCCTTTTTGAACTCTTCTAAATTTGGTTCTTTTTGGTTGTAACATTTCTTGAAAACTTTACAATTTCAATTATTTCTTTTTTCTTTTACCACCGGTTGGTTTACGGTTAGAGGATGAAGAATTCCCTTTATTTCCAGCTGTCATACCAACATTTGGAGAAAGATCTCTTCTACCATAAACTTCACCTTTACAAATCCATACTTTAATACCGATACGGCCGTAGGTTGTATGTGCTTCACCTAAAGCGTAATCGATATCAGCTCTGAACGTATGTAACGGAGTACGTCCATCTTTGTACATCTCTGATCTTGCCATCTCAGCTCCGTTCAAACGGCCTGAAATTTTAACCTTGATCCCTTCAGCTCCCATTCTCATCGTAGAGGCGATAGCCATCTTAATTGCTCTACGGAAAGAGATACGAGCTTCAAGCTGGCGGGCAATGCCATCAGCAACAAGGCGGGCATCCAGTTCTGGACGTTTCACCTCGAAGATGTCGATTTGTATTTCTTTTTTAGTTAATTTTTTTAACTCTTCTTTTAGCTTGTCAACTTCTTGACCACCTTTACCGATAATTACACCCGGACGAGCTGTATGAATTGTAACTGTAACTAATTTTAAAGTTCTCTCAATTACAATTTTAGCTATGCTCGCTCTTGATAAACGTGCAGAAAGATACTTGCGGATTTTATCGTCCTCAACGATTTTATCTCTATAATCGTTTCCTCCATACCAGTTAGATTCCCAACCATGGATGAAACCTAATCTATTACCAATTGGATTCGCTTTTTGTCCCATGTATCTTCTTATTTAGCACCATCTACAACGATGGTAACGTGGTTAGATCTTTTTCTAATTCTGTGTGCTCTACCCTGAGGAGCTGCCTGAATTCTCTTCAACATTGCCGCGCCGTCAACTTTTACAGTTCTGACTACCAGATTAGCGTCTTCAATGTTTTGTCCTTCATTCTTTTGTTCCCAATTTGCAATTGCAGAACGAAGCAATTTCTCAAGACTTTTAGAAGCAAACTTTGTATTGTGTTGCAAAATATTTAGAGCTTTATTTACTTCAACTCCCCTTATAAGATCTGCAACTAATCTCATCTTTCTCGGAGCAATAGTAGAGTTTCTCAAAACAGCGATTGCTGTTCTGGATTTCTCTTCCTTTAATCTTAGAGCTCTTTCTTTTTTTCTAGCACCCATTGCACTCTAATTTTTATCTCTTTTTATTCTTTTTATCTGCACCGTGACCGCGGAAATTACGAGTTGGTGCAAATTCTCCTAACTTATGTCCTACCATATTCTCTGTGCAGAAAACTGGAATAAATTTATTTCCGTTATGAACTGCAAAAGTCAATCCTACCATTTCAGGCATGATTGTAGATGAACGAGACCATGTTTTAATAACATTTTTGTTATTGCCAGCAGCAGCCTCATCTACCCGTTTTAACAGCTTATAATGAATAAACGGTGGTTTTTTTAACGATCTACTCATGTCCTATTATTTTCTTTTGCCAATGATTAACTTATCTGAATATTTATTTTTAGAACGTGTTTTGAATCCTTTGGAAGGCATACCGTTTCTTGATCTCGGATGACCTCCGGACGCTCTACCTTCACCACCACCCATCGGGTGATCAACAGGGTTCATTACAACACCTCTAACGCGTGGTCTTCTTCCTAACCATCTGGAACGACCTGCTTTACCAGAAACAACTAAAGAATGTTCAGAATTAGATACTGAACCGATTGTAGCCATACAAGCCGCTAAAATCATTCGGGTCTCACCTGAAGGCATTTTAACGATTGCATAATTACCATCTCTAGCACTCAATTGCGCAAAAGTACCAGCTCCGCGAGCGATAGCACCACCCTTACCCGGGTTTAATTCAATGTTATGAATTACAGTACCTAACGGAATATCGCTTAAATATAAAGCGTTACCTACGTTAGGAGCAGCAGTTTTACCAGCCACAACAGTATCTCCCACTTTCAATCCTTCCGGAGCAAGAATATAACGTTTCTCACCATCCGCATAATATAAAAGTGCAATTCGAGCCGTTCTGTTCGGATCGTACTCGATAGTTTTCACTGTTGCAGGAACATCCTGCTTGTCTCTTTTAAAATCAATGATACGGTATCTTTGTTTATGACCACCTCCGACATATCTCATCGTCATTCTACCGTCATTGTTACGTCCTCCGGATCTTTTTCCACCTACTACCAGACTTTTTTCCGGTGTAGAGGCAGTAATTTCCGTAAACGTACTGTTCACTTTGTGTCTTTGCCCTGGAGTTGTAGGCTTGAATTTTTTAAGACCCATTACTTAAATTTAAATGTTATTAAACAAATCAATCGTTTCTCCATCTGCAACTGTTACAATTGCCTTTTTCCAAGGATTATTAGGTTGCAAAACGACACCTCTGTTTGTATATTTTACAGAGGATTTACCACCGCCATAAACCAATGTATTAACACTAACAACGTTAACGCCATACATTCTCTCGACAGCTTTCTTAATTTCTACTTTATTTGCCTTTCTGTCAACCTTGAAAGCGAATCGATTTCTCTTTTCGCTTTCTAAAGTTGCTTTCTCAGTAATTAAAGGCTTTACAATTACGTTTGTCATTTCTTAATTAATTAAGAATGTTTTCAATTACTTCTATAGAACTTTCCGCTAAAACTACTTTTTTAGCGTTCAAAATATCATACGTGTTAACTGTTTCTGCAGTAACAACTTTCACCTTCTTCAAATTTTTGGACGACAAATATACATTATCATTTTGAGAACCCAAAATTAAAAGTATCTTTTCGTTATTTAATTCTAAATTTGAAACAAAGCCTATGAATGATTTTGTTTTAGGGGCTTCAAAATTGAAGTCTTCCACAATGATCAGATCATTCGATTTCGCTTTATAGGAAAGTGCTGATTTACGGGCAAGTCTTTTCAACTTAACATTCAGTTTGAAACTGTAGTTTCTTGGCTTTGGCCCAAACATTCTTGCACCACCAACGATAGTACCAGACTTAATGCTACCTGCACGTGCACCACCAGTTCCTTTTTGTTTTTTGATTTTTCTTGTTGATCCGGAAATTTCCCACTTCTCTTTAGTCTTGTGTGTTCCCTGGCGACGATTTGCTAAATGTTGTTTAACATCCAAGTAAATTGCGTGATCGTTAGGTTCAATACCAAAGATTGCATCTGAAAGCGCAGCTTGCTTAGCTGTAGCTTTACCTGATTGATTTACTACTTTTACTTCCATCTTACTTCTTAATTAAAACGGTTGAACCTTTTGCGCCAGGAATAGATCCCTTAACAATTACTAAATTTTTGTCTGTCAACACTTTTAAGATTTCCAGATTAGAAATCAAAACTTGCTTGTTTCCTGTCTGACCAGCCATTCTCATTCCCTTGAATACTCTCGCAGGGTAAGAAGCCGCACCAATGGAACCCGGAGCTCTTAAACGATTGTGCTGACCGTGAGTTGATTGTCCGACACCTCCAAATCCGTGTCTTTTAACGACCCCCTGGAAACCTTTTCCTTTGGATGTTCCGATCACATCAACAAAATCTCCAGCTTGAAAAACATCAGCAGTCACTATATCTCCCAGATTCAAAGAACCATCAAATTCTTTAAACTCAGCTAATCTAGCTTTAGGAGTAGTGTTTGCTTTTTTGAAGTGTCCTTTTAAAGGGCTTGGAGTACTTCCTTCTTTTCGGTCTCCAAATCCTAACTGGATTGCTTCATAACCGTCTTTTTCTTGTGTCTTTACCTGAGTAACTACACAAGGACCTGCTTCTATAACTGTGCATGGTGTTGCCTTACCCTCGGCACTATAGATGCTAGTCATACCTACTTTTCTACCAATAATCCCTGGCATACTTTACTTATTTGTGATTATACTTAAACTTTAATTTCTACATCCACACCACTTGGAAGCTCTAATTTCATCAGAGCATCTACTGTCTTGGAAGAAGAACTGTAGATGTCTAACAATCTTTTGTATGAACATAATTCAAATTGTTCACGCGCTTTCTTGTTAACATGCGGAGATCTCAAAACGGTATAGATACGTTTATGAGTTGGTAATGGAATAGGACCACTAACTACAGCTCCTGTTGCCTTTACTGTTTTTACGATTTTCTCAGCAGACTTATCTACTAAATTATGATCGTATGATTTTAACTTTATTCTGATTTTTTGACTCATCGCTCAATGAATTAATTTTTACCGTTTACTTTAGCAATCACGTCAGCAGCTACGTTTGCCGGCGCTTCTGCAAAATGAGAGAACTCCATAGAAGAGTTTGCTCTACCTGAAGACAATGTACGTAACTGGGTCACATAACCGAACATTTCAGATAATGGAACATCTGCTTTAACTACTTTCGCTCCGTTTTTATCATCCATACCTTTCATCATTCCACGACGACGGTTTAAGTCACCCACGATATCACCCATATTCTCTTCCGGAGTAATCACCTCTAATTTCATGATTGGCTCCAACAAGATCGGACGACATTTCTTCAATGCTTCACGGTATGCCATTTTCGCACAGATCTCAAATGACAATGAATCGGAGTCAACGTTGTGGTAAGATCCATCCACCAGCTCTACTACTAATGAGTCTACCGGATAGCCTGCCAATACACCGTTTTTCATTGATTCTCTGAATCCTTTTTCTACAGAAGGAATAAATTCTTTCGGAATGTTACCACCTTTGATTGAATTAATGAATTCAAGACCTGTTTTCTCAAGGCTTGTCTGAGGAGAGATTTTAACATAGATGTCTGCAAATTTACCACGTCCACCGGATTGTTTTTTGTAAACTTCTCTGTGTTCAACGCTTCCTGTAATTGCTTCACGGTAAGAAACCTGAGGAGCTCCCTGATTTACTTCCACTTTGAACTCACGTTTCAGCCGGTCAACAATAATTTCCAGGTGAAGCTCACCCATACCGGAAATAACTGTTTGTCCTGTCTCTTCGTCTGTATTTACACGGAATGTAGGATCCTCTTCTGCCAGTTTATTCAAACCAACAGAAAGTCTGTCTGCATCAGCCTGTGTTTTAGGCTCAATTGCCAATCCGATAACCGGATCAGGGAAGTCCATAGATTCCAATTGGATCACATGTCCTTCTGCACACAAAGTATCACCTGTTTTGATATCTTTAAATCCAACAACAGCACCGATATCACCAGCACCTAACTCATCAATCTGAATTTGCTTGTTAGCGTGCATCTGGAAGATACGGGAGATACGCTCTTTATTATTTGTACGGGAATTTACGATATATGATCCTGCAGGTAATTTACCTGAATAAGCTCTTACGAAACATAGACGTCCTACGAACGGGTCCGTTGCGATTTTAAATGCCAAACCTGCGAAAGGAGCATCATAACCAACTTTAACCTGAACTTCTTCATCCGTCGCTGTGTTGATTCCTTTAATCGCTTCAACATCCACAGGAGAAGGCAAGATAGCCATTACGTTATCCAACATTGCCTGAACCCCTTTGTTTTTGAAGGATGATCCACACATCATAGGAACGATTTTTCCGGAAATTGTAGCCTGACGTAAAGCCGCTAAAATTTCATCTTCTGTAATTGAATTCGGATCTTCGAAGTATTTCTCCATCAGGCTTTCATCAAACTCAGCAACCGCTTCCAATAATTTTTCACGGTATTCAGTAGCCTCGTCTATCATGTCTTCAGGAATATCAACTACCTGGAAAGTCATACCTTTATCTTCTTCATTCCAAACGATTCCACGGAAGTTGATCAAATCAACAACTCCTTTGAAAGAATCTTCAGCACCGATTGGTAACTGTAACGGAACTGCATAACTTCCTAACATTTCTTTTACCTGACGGCAAACATTTAAGAAATCCGCACCCTGACGGTCCATTTTGTTAACGAAGCCCAAACGAGGAACATTGTAGTTGTTAGCAAGTCTCCAGTTAGTTTCTGATTGTGGCTCAACACCATCAACTGCAGAAAACAAGAATACTAAACCGTCTAAAACACGTAATGAACGGTTCACCTCAACTGTAAAGTCAACGTGTCCCGGAGTGTCAATAACATTAACGTGGTATTTATGTCCTCTGTAAGGCCATTGGATAGATACCGCAGCAGAAGTAATTGTAATACCTCTTTCCTGCTCCTGCTCCATCCAGTCAGTTGTGGCACCACCATCGTGAACCTCACCTATTTTATGACTCATACCTGAGTAATAAAGGATACGCTCAGTTGTTGTTGTTTTACCGGCATCGATGTGAGCAGCGATACCGATATTTCTAGTATATTTAAGATCTCTAGCCATTGTCTGAAATTAAAATCTAAAGTGAGAGAATGCTTTATTTGCTTCTGCCATACGGATCGTGTCTTCTTTCTTTTTGAAAGCAGCACCTTCCTCTTTAGAAGCCGCAACGATTTCAGCAGCTAATTTACTAGCCATTGTTTTTTCGTTTCTTTTACGTGCATAACCAATCAACCATTTCATGGCCAGTGAATTTTTTCTGTCTTCACGAACCGGAGTTGGGATCTGGAAAGTAGCCCCACCAACACGGCGACTACGAACTTCCACAGACGGTGTTACATTTTCCAACGCTTTTTTGAACGTTTCCAAACCAGAAACACCTTCTACTTTAGTATCTACGATTTCAAGCGCATCGTAGAAAATTTTAAACGCTAAACTCTTCTTTCCGTCGTACATCAAATTGTTAACGAATTTTGTTACCTGAACATCGTTGAACCTTGAATCCGGGAGAATGGCGATTTTCTTTGCTTTTCTTCTTCTCATTTCTTGTAAAGCTTAATTAATTATTTTTTAGCTTTTGGTCTTTTAGCACCATACTTAGATCGGGCTTGTTTTCTTCCCTCAACACCCGCAGTATCTTCTGCACCGCGAACGATGTGGTAACGAACACCCGGAAGGTCTTTTACCCTACCTCCACGCACTAATACTAATGAGTGTTCCTGCAGGTTGTGTCCTTCTCCTCCGATGTAAGCATTCACCTCTTTACCGTTTGTAAGACGAACCCTCGCTACTTTACGCATCGCTGAATTCGGCTTTTTAGGAGTAGTGGTGTAAACTCTTACACATACCCCTTTGCGCTGCGGACAGGAGTCAAGAGCAGCTGATTTACTCTTGTTAACTACCGCCGTGCGTCCTTTTCTAACCAATTGTTGTATAGTTGGCATACTTCAATAAAAATTATTACAATAAACAATTATCCCAAAACATACTTTTGGGGGTGCAAATATACAAAATTATTTTTACGAACAAATTTTAATCAACAAAAATCTGTTGATATTCGATTTGTTACAGGATTTCCTCTGTTTCCCTGAATATAATCCCGTGCTCCTCCAGCTCTTCCAGAATCGGACCATACACTTCTTTCTTCAAAGGCAACAAGACTCCTTTTTCAGTAATTTTACCAGATAAAATATTTTTCGCACAAATCGCTATGGGTAGGCCAACTGTATCAGCCATTGCGGTTTTATGCTGATCCTGGCCCAAATGAACCATTGTAGAAATAATTCTGTGATGCTGTTTATTCAGTACATATTCAAATTCATGGTACATCACCAGCATATCTTTATCTTCCGGTTCCAGCTTCCATTTATCTGACAGAATTTTTTCCAACAGCTGTGCAGGCGAGGCATTTTCCAATCCGATTGGTTTCGAGTCGTCAAAAAAGCCAAGCCATTCAATCTTTTGGTAGGCATCTTTGTTCTCTTTGGTAAAATATTTTTCGAGCTTATGTTCAACGGTATCTTCTTCTTTATAGGGCAAAAAAGCATTCAAAAACATACGCGGCGTCAGCAGTTCTGAATGTTCCATCGCAAAAGAATCATCTGTCATTCCCAGCTGAACAAAAATATCCCATGCAGCACAATATCCTACTCTTCTTAGTGTACCTCTATATATAGTAGGTATCTCATCCAGTCCGTAGATCTTCCTATATTGAAGGGAGTTTCTGTTCGCATATCCTTCAAATTCACCATAACCGGGAACCGTCATCACATCCAACCGGCGAAACAATTGTCCGTAAGGAATGTATTTATATTGATTTTGCTCAATAAATTGTGCAGCACTTCCCTGTCCTGCCAGCACTACATTCCTGGGATTCCAGGTAAATTTATAATTCCATGGGTTATTATCCGATTCAGGGGCAATCAAACCACCGCAGAAAGATTTAAAGCTCGTAACCTCGGCTTTTTTAGCACGAAGCTCATCAAGAATCTTACAGGCACTCATGTGATCAATCCCGGGATCCACGCCAATTTCATTCATGATACATATACCTGCCTCAATCGCCCTGCCGTTCAGCTCTCTCATTTCTTTGCTGATATAGGACGGAGTAATCAGATTTTTTTTCAATTCCACACAATCTAAAGCTACTTCCGGATGGAATCTTGCCGGCAGCATACTTATTACAAGATCAGCCTTTTCGATTTCGATTCTTCGCAGCTCTCTGTTCAAAGCATCAAACTTTAAAGGAAGCACTCTGTTCAATAACTTTACTTTTTCCTTCAGCATTTCATAATTTTGATCGACGACATGAATCTGCCAGTCATATTTTTCTGAATTTTCAGACAAATAACTCAAAAGAGAATTACTGGAAAGCCCTGCTCCTAACACTAAAATGGTCTGCATACTTTATTTTTTAAACCGAAGCGCTAAATTATAAACTTTACGATGTAAAGCCATGCCTGAATAAAAAGATTAGTAATCTTTCATTCATATTAACAATTTATTGTTCAAACGGAATAATTCTTATATCTTTGCCGTCCGATAAGAATAATAAATTATGTCTGCTGGGGTCAAAATATTTTCAGGTAGGGCGTCTTTTGAATTGGCTGAAAAAATTGCAAAAGCGTACGGAATTCCTTTAGGAAACGTAAAAGTTACGGATTTTTCAGACGGTGAATTTCAACCGTCTTTTGAAGAAACGGTTCGCGGTCAGGATGTTTTCCTGATTCAGTCCACGATGCCTCCTTCTGACAATCTTTTTGAGCTCTTATTAATGATTGACGCAGCAAAAAGAGCTTCTGCGAGAAAAATCATAGCTGTTATTCCTTATTTCGGTTTTGCCCGTCAGGACAGAAAAGACAAGCCACGGGTAGCTATCGGCGCTAAGCTGGTTGCTAACATGCTGATGGCAGCAGGAGTAGACCGTATCATCACAATGGATCTGCATGCTGATCAGATACAGGGATTTTTTGAAGTACCTGTTGATCATTTATATGCTTCAACTATTTTCTACCAGGAAATGCTGAAGTTAAACGACGGAAATATTGTTTTAGCAGCGCCTGATGCAGGAGGAGCTAAAAGAGCAAATTCTTATGCTAAAAATCTGAATACTACACTGGCTATTTGCCATAAGCACCGCAAAAAAGCGAATGAAGTGGCAGAAATGACCGTCATCGGTGATGTAGAAGGAAAACACGTCATCTTAGTGGATGATATGTGTGATACGGCCGGCACATTAACGAAGGCTGCCGATTTGTTTATCGAGAAAGGAGCCTTAAGTGTAAGAGCTTTCTGTACACATGCTGTTTTATCGGGGCCTGCATTCGAACGGATTGAGCAATCCAGCTTAACGGAACTATATGTTACAGACACTATTCCGCTGAAGCAGCAAAGTAAAAAAATTAAAGTATTAACTGTGAGTGATTTATTTGCAGACGTCATTAAAAATGTCGTTACCAATGAATCCATCAGCTCACATTTTATAATTTCGTAAATCAATTAATAATAAATAGTAATATGAAAGTAGCTTCATTGAGCGGCTCTTCAAGAGAGAGCGTAGGGAAAAAGAACGCTAGACAATTACGTGCAAACGGATTAGTTCCGTGTGTACTTTATGGTCAGGGAAATCAGATCCATTTTTCCGCGAAAGATATTGAACTGGACAAATTAGTGTACACTCCTTATGTATTTAAGGTAGAATTAGACATTGACGGTCAAAAATCATTCGCTATTATTCAAGATCTTCAGCAAGATCCTCTTACCGGAAAAGTAAGACACATCGACTTCCTGAAATTAGACGAAACAAAACCGGTAAAAATAGGCTTACCTATCAAATTAATCGGTAATGCACGAGGTGTATTAGCAGGTGGTAAATTATCAACTCCTTTCAGAAGATTGACAGTTGTAGCTCTTCCTGATGCTTTACCTGATTTCGTAGAAATTGACATCACTAAATTGAGAATTGGTCAATCTATCCGTATTGGACAAATTAACATCGAGGGATTAAAATTCTTAGATCCGCAATCTGCTGTTGTTGTTGCAGTAAGAATGGCTCGTGGTGCCACTAAAGGTTCTGATGCTGATCCTGACGAGGATGAAGAATAAGAACCAATTATTTCATAATAAAAAAGGTCATGTGTTTTACATGACCTTTTTTATTACTCTTAAAGTTATATTATATAGTTTCTTTTGTTTTCTCAATCATTGTTGCAAGAAAATCTCTTGCTCTGAACAACTGTGCTTTTACGGTTCCCAAGGGAAGATTCAGAGTTTCAGCAATTTCTTCATAGCTCAGTTCCTCAAAATATCTTAATTCAACAAGCTCCCGGTATCTCGGCTTCAACCTCGTTACCAGATCCCTCATTAGTTTCACTTTCTGATCATTAATTATTTCCTCTTCCGGAGTCATTGTTGAAGATCTGGCATCGATATAGATAACCTCACCGTCATCTCTGGTATATCCGGTATCCATGGAAGTTACTTTCAGGCGTTTTTTACGAATGAAATCAATACAATTATTAGTTGCGATCTTAAACAACCACGTACTGAATGCAAAGTTGGGAGAATATTGATCCAGGCGGCTAAAGGCTTTTCCGAAAGCTTCAATCGTCAAATCTTCTGCATCATCCGTGTTTTTTACCATTTTAATAATTGTATGGTAAACAGATTCACGGTAAAAATCCATCAATTGAGAATAAGCTCCCTGATTTCCTGTCAGTGCATTCTGAACCAATTCATAATCCCGCCTTGCCTTATCAGACAAATTTTTCGTCAATTCCATCGTTGCGAACTCGTTTTATTAGCAGAAAAAAACACCAGAGGAGTTACCAGCATATATATAGTTTCCCATACAGGAAAAATCAGAGCCATTTTCATAGATTTCAATTTACTGAAACCTAAAGCGAAAAATGTCCATTTTAACATTAATAAAAAACCAAATACCACCAGAGAAAGCCCCCGATATTCCACATCAAAGAGTAAAATAACAAATAATACAAGCGTTAGCAACCAGGTGATGTTATAACTTCCTAACAGCACTTTCTTAATAAACTTATAATGAGATGAGGCAGTATAATGCCGTCGTTTTTGATTTATCCACTCTTTCCAGGTTTCTTTTGCATCCGAATAACACCATGTTGACTCATCAATTTCAATTGATACGTTTTTTCTTGTAGCTACTTCTTGCAAAAAGAGATCATCATCACCGGAAATAACCGCATAATGATTTTTGAAGCCTTTATTCTGAACAAATAACTCTTTTGTATAGGCAAAATTTCTTCCGACACTCATATAAGGAATTTTGGAAAGAGCGTATGAAAAATAATTAACTGCAATATATGCTGTTTCAAAACGAATAAACCAGTTCAGGAAACCTTTTTTTCTATTCATAGGCCCATACCCTATCACGATCTCATTACCCGGCTTTTCAAAATTAGTGACAATATTTTTCAGCCAGTCTTTTGATATGGGTTTACAATCCGCATCTGTCAGGATCAGAAAATCATTCTTGGCAGCTTTTACACCTATAGACAAAGGAAATTTCTTCCCAAAGCTGAGATGTGAACTCCGCTGAACGTTTACCACCCTCATGTGCGGGTAATGCACCTGAAAAGCTTCCAGAATATAAACTGAATCATCACTGGACATATGATTAACAACAACTACTTCAAAGTTAGGATAATCCTGTTCTACAATAGTTTGCAGGTTATTCATCAGGTTATCCTGCTCATTTCTGCAGCAAATAACCACAGAAACAGGCTTGTCAAAATATTTTTCTGTTTTCTTTTTGTAAAAAGCAAAACGGCTATATATCAGAAGTACATATAGCAGCTGTATAAAAACAGCTGTACAAAACAAATAAAATAAAAACGTAGAAACAGAATTTTCAAATAAAGGGTTAAAATGCATCTCTTACAACATTTCTGCAAAGATGGTACACTTCAATAAATCGCATTATCTTTGCGCTGTTTATTTATCAACAAAGATATGCACTTCGAATTACAGCACAGGGATACCAAAAGCAACGCCCGAACCGGAAAGCTGGTTACTGACCACGGAGAAATACAAACTCCGATTTTCATGCCTGTCGGAACCGTGGGAACAGTAAAAGGTGTTCATCAACATGAACTGGAACAGACGATTAACGCGCAAATTATTTTAGGAAATACTTATCACCTCTATTTACGCCCCGGAATTGACGTGCTGGAAAGTGCCGGAGGCCTGCATGATTTTATCAATTGGAAAAAACCGATTCTGACAGATTCCGGCGGATTCCAGGTGTATTCTTTATCTAAATCCAGAAAAATCACTGAAGAAGGGGTTAAATTTCAGTCTGTTTATGATGGTGCTTATCATTTCTTTACTCCTGAATATGCAATGGATGTGCAACGGGCAATCGGAGGAGACATCATTATGGCTTTTGATGAGTGCACACCTTATCCCTGCGACTACCGCTATGCGAAAAATTCAATGAATATGACGCACAGGTGGTTGGACAGATGTATTTCTCACTTTAAAAATACTCCGCCGAAATACGGTTATGAGCAAGCGTTGTTTCCCATTGTTCAGGGAAGCGTTTATGAGGATCTAAGAAAAGCTTCCGCAGAATATATTGCTGCTAAAGATATGCTTGGTAATGCCATTGGCGGATTATCCGTAGGAGAGCCGGAAGAGGAAATGTATGCTATGACAGAGCTGGTAACTGCTATTTTACCAAAAGAAAAGCCACGTTATCTCATGGGAGTTGGAACTCCATGGAATATCCTGGAAAGTATTGCGCGGGGAATCGATATGTTCGATTGTGTCATGCCTTCGCGAAATGCAAGACATGGCTTGTTGTTCACCTGGGAGGGAACAATCAACATCAAAAACCAGAAATGGGAAAAGGATTTCTCCCCTCTTGATGCTTCCGGAAAAACGTACGTTGACAGCACTTATTCCAAAGCTTATTTAAGACATTTAATCAAAGTAAATGAGTATCTTGGTGTTCAGATAGCAACCATTCATAACCTGGGCTTTTATCTCGATTTGGTGGAAGAAGCCAGAAAACGTATCTTAGATGGCACTTTTTCAACGTGGAAAGATCAGGTTATTCCAAAACTAAAACAACGTTTATAATGCTGAAGATCTACGATCGGTACATTTTAAAGAAATTTCTCACTACTTTCTTCTTTATACTTGGAGTAATCATGCTCCTTGCCATTGTATTTGACATCTCTGAAAAATTAAAGGATTTCATCGAGAAAAAAGCACCGTTATCCGATATCATTTTAAACTATTATGTCAACTTTATCGTATTTTACGGCAATACTTTTTCTTCATTAATCGTCTTCATCACCGTAATATGGTTTACCTCCAAAATGGCGCAGGATTCGGAAATCATCCCCATGCTGTTCAGTGGAAAACCTTTTTCAAGAATCCTCAGACCTTATATGACCGGAGCCGCTATTCTTACGCTCTTGTCATTCATCTTAAATCACTATATTGTTCCCAGATCTAATGAATCCCGGCTCCAGTTTGAAGAACGGTATTATCGCGATAATCTGTACATCAACAATTTCATAGCGGAATTTCCGGATAATACGATTATCTATTTTGATCATTACAATACTGGTGATAAGATCATCGCTAACTTAAAAATTGAAAAATGGTCTGAAAAGAACCAGTTAGAAAAGCTGATCCAGGCAGGAAGCGCCCAATATAAAGAAGAAACAAAAAAATGGCAGCTTAATAATTACTTCATCAGAGAAGTAAACAGCCCGGCAAGCCAAACCAAAGAAATTGTTCCGGACAGAATTCTAAAAGGAATACAATATGACACCATTCTTCCTTTCGAAACAAAAGATATTGCATCCAGGAACAACAACTCTGAAGCAATGACTTTCACTGAGCTTCAGGAATATATAAAAGCTGAAAAGGAAAAAGGTAATCCGAATTATGTTTTACATGAAATAGAGCTTCATCGCAGAACGTCCTATCCTTTTGCAACTTTTATCCTGACATTGATAGGATTCTCCGTATCTTCTCAAAAGAAACGCGGAGGTATCGGCTTAAATATTGCCATCGGGCTTGGTTTTGCTTTTATTTATATCTTTTCAATGAAAGTTACCACAGTAGCAGCAATAAATGTGGGGCTTCCTACATTTATCGCTGTATGGATCCCTAATTTAATCTTCCTGCTAATTGGTATTATGCTTTATAAACTTGCTCCGAAGTAATGAAGAAATTCAAGATACTAATAGTCATTATTTTGCTGTTGGTGCTGTCTAAACCAGCTATTTCGCAAGTTGTCAATATTGAGAACAAACGAATATATGATGACACTACGGGTTTTAGCGGGAATCTGGATTTAACTTTCTCATTACAAAAAAACACTAACACATTATTTACACTACAATTTAAGCCCCTTATTCAATATAAAACACCGCGTCATTACTTTTTACTCATCAACGATCTGAAGTATATCACGTCAAACAAAGATCTTTATTCGAATTTCGGAATGTCACATTTTCGCTACGCCTACCGGTTGAAAGATAAAAGCCCGTGGAAGCTGGAAGGATATACACAAGTACAATACAATCAGATACTTTTACAAAAAATACGTTTTCTAATCGGAAGCGGAATCCGGTTCAGGATCCTAAACAAAAACAAAGTCAGATTATTTCTGGGATCTTCTCACTTTTATGAGTACGAAGAAATCAATTATAGCGACCGGCCAAACGAATACATTAATACTACCCGCTGGAGCAATTATTTTTCCACCTACTTCTCTTTTGACAAATTTGAAATTTCTACTGTAATTTATTACCAGCCTAATCTGTTTCGATTTAAAGATTTCAGAGTTTCGGGAGATTATAACTTCATGGTCAAAGTAACGAAACAATTGAATTTAAAATTCAATTTATCACATTATTATGACTCCGAGCCACCGGAAACAATAGTAAAAAACACCTTTAGCTCTAGTTTAGGATTCTTGTACAAAATAAGGTAATTAGATGATTAGTTCTTACAAACGATTCCTTCTTATTATTTCATACAAACGGATTTCGATTAAATTTCAGAAACACTTTGTCCCCTCTATAAATTAGTAAGATTCTCGGCTTGATCAAAGGTTTTCTGCTTAATTTCTCTTCTCATGTTAAATGAAGCAGCACAGTTCTCTTAAAGTTTTAGTGCTTGTAATTTATCCTGACTGTTTCCTTTGATTTTCATTTATCATTTACCTATTCTATCGCTTCTTGCTTCACTTCAGAAATAAAAAGTACTTCTTTATTTCAATTAAATTCTATACAACATAAAAAAAGCTCATCATAAAGTTATATGATGAGCTTTAAAAAAAGTGGCATCGACTTACTCTCCCACCCTCAAAAGGGCAGTACCATCAGCGCAATCAGGCTTAACTTCTCTGTTCGGAATGGGAAGAGGTGGACCCTGACGCTATAGACACCCAAAATCGTAAA